>VOFJ01000916.1_pt1 | contig 121128 bp, 134 predicted proteins | sample 5384081 | NCBI WGS metagenome assembly VOFJ01 (sample SAMN12384729, study PRJNA508395) | human gut metagenome | isolation source: healthy gut I | host: Homo sapiens
TGGGATGGGAAAACCGGATACGGTAATACGATTGAGATAGATCATGGCTTTGGATATATGACGCGCTATGCTCACTTGCAAGGTTTCAATACGAAAGTGGGTAAGAGGGTTGTACGTGGTGAAGTTATCGGAAAGGTGGGGAGTACGGGAAAGAGTACCGGACCGCATCTTCATTATGAAGTGCACGTGAAAGGTCAGGTGGTGAATCCTGTAAACTATTATTTCATGGATCTGAGTGCAGAAGATTATGAGAAGATGATACAGTTAGCTGCCAACCATGGTAAGGTGTTCGATTAAATTTTAAAGAAACAAAAGAATGCTATGCTCAATACGGATAAGGAATTAAAGCTGTATTATTCAATAGGTGAAGTGGCCGATATGTTTGGTGTCAATCAGTCTTTGCTCCGTTTCTGGGAAAAGGAGTTTCCACAGATCTCTCCCAAAAACAACGGGGAAGAGGGATACGCCAGTATCGCAAAAAGAAGATGTGGAGACGATCGGACTAATTTATCATTTGGTTAAGGAAAAAGGAATGACCCTTCCGGGTGCCAGACAGCGGTTGAAAGATAATAAAGAAGCTACTGTCCGGAATTATGAGATTGTGAACAGACTCAAAGCGATAAAGGATGAGTTGCTGGCAATCAAACGGGAACTCGACGGGCGGGAGTAAATTTTTTCGCCCCTACTTGCAAACATTTTAATTCGATGACTATTCTTCTACGCGGTTTACCTGCTTGATATTCTGAATCTTCTTCAGGTTGTTACAGATTGTCTTTACGTCTTCCACATCATGTACCCACAATTGTATCTTTCCTTCGAAGATGCCATCGTTGGTTTCGATTGTCAATTTGCGGATGTTGACATTCAGTTGCCCGGGAGATAACTTGGGTTACTTCATTTAAAAGCCCCATACTGTCTATTCCTTTTATATATATAGACGAGGAAGGAGAGTTCTTTGTGGGTATCCCATTCGGTAGCCAGAATACGGTTACCGTAACTGCTTTTCAGCTTGGCTGCAACCGGACATTGGCGTTTGTGGATAATAATCCGGTCGTTCTCATCGACATATCCCAAAAAACATCATCACCCGGAATGGGATGACAACATTCTGCCATGATATACTTCTTTTGAAGGCTTTCTTCCGTCAGTTTGAGTATTTGTTTCGGGTTAATTTTTTTCTTTCTCTTGAGGTTGCTCTTTTTTTCTTCCGGCTTTTTTCTTTATTGGTATTGCCGAAAGAGAAAGTGAGGTATTTCTTCCAGTTGCTGGTTTGTTTTTCTTTCAGTTCGTTCTTGTCCACTTCTCCCAAAATGATAACCTTGCTGCCGATAGCTGCCAGCAGTTCCTCTTCGTTTTTGGCATTATGCAATTTACGCAATTTTTCAATCACGGAATCTTCCGGACGGATTTCCTCTTTTTTGAGAAATTCGCTAAGGATTTTCTTCACCAAGCTTTTTGGTTTACTTTGCGTTCTTTGCGCAGAATAGCGGCTATTTTGGCACGGGCACGGGCGGTTGTTGCAAACACCTCCCATTGCGGTTGTACACGTTGCGATTTAGATGTCAGAATCTCCACCTGGTCGCCACTTTGTAACTTGTGACTTAGTGGTACGAGTTTATGATTGACTTTGGCGCCGATACAATGGCTGCCGATATCAGTGTGCAGTGAGAAGGCAAAATCCAGCGCCGTAGAGTTCTGCGGCATTGTCTTTAACTCTCCCTTCGGAGTGAACACAAAGATTTCGGAAGCAAACAGGTTCAGTTTGATTGTATCCAGAAAATCTATTGCGTCCGGTTGCGGATCATCCAGTATCTCCTTAATGGTTTTCAGCCATTTCTCCAGTTCACCTTCGTCTTCGCTGCCGCCTCCCTCTTTATATTTCCAGTGAGCTGCGAAGCCTTGTTCTGCAACATCGTTCATCCGTTCGCTGCGAATCTGTACCTCGATCCATTGTCCGTTGTTTCCCATCAGGGTGACGTGCAATGCCTGGTAACCATTCGCCTTCGGATGGCTTACCCAGTCGCGCAGGCGGTCAGGATGAGGCTTGTATATCTTGGAGATAGAGACATAGATGTCGAAACAGTCGTTGAGTTCTTCTTCCACGTTGCGTGGTTCGAAGATGATACGGACAGCGAGCAAGTCATAAATCTCCTCGAACGGGACGTGCTTGGTCTGCATCTTGTTCCAGATGGAGTAGATCGATTTCACACGTGCCAGAATCCGGTATTTCAGCCCCATCTTATCCAGCTGGGTGCGGATCGGAGCTGTGAAGTCGTTGAATACTTTGTCGCGTTCGGCGGCGGTAGCATTCAGCTTTTCTTCTATTTCGGCATATTCTTTCGGGGTGTTCGTATTTGAAACTGAGGTTTTCAAGCTCTGTTTTGATTCTTGTACAGACCTAGGCGGTTGGCTAACGGGGCATAGATGTAGAGAGTTTCTCCTGCTATCTTATATTGCTTGTTGGGCAGCATGGAACCCAGCGTGCGCATATTGTGCAAGCGGTCGGCTATTTTGATCAGGATAACCCGGATATCGTTCGACATGGTGAGCAGTAACTTCTTGAAGTTCTCTGCCTGTGCCGAAGCGCGGTCACCGAAGATCCCTCCGGAGATTTTGGTCAGTCCGTCTACAATCTGGGCAATCTTCGGTCCAAAGATATTTTCGATGTCTTCTACCGTGTAATCAGTGTCTTCTACTACGTCGTGCAGCAGTGCCGCACAGATAGAAGTAGAACCAAGACCAATTTCGTTACATACTATTTGTGCAACGGCAATCGGGTGCATGATATAAGGTTCGCCGGATCGGCGTTTGATTCCTTTGTGTGCCTGATTAGCGAAGTTGAAAGCTTTCGTGATGATTTCAACTCGTTTGCGATGTTTAGTATGGAGATAATCATTCAGAAGTTCCTGGAACGCCTGATTGATCATCTCTTCATCTGCTATTTCTTTTGGGGGTTATATTATCCATATTCGTTATCCTTTCATTCGCTTATTTTTGCAAAAATAAGCAAATTTCCGAATGAAGCAAGCGGGAAGTCATTTATTTGTAGATTTTCAATTGTTTTCCTGCTGCGATTCTGGTGTTCGACATACCGTTCCACTGCTGTATATCTCTGACACGTACACCTAGCTTTTCGGCAATCGATGAAAGAGTGTCTCCACTTTTTATCTTATAATAAGTCAATTTTCCTTTACCGGCAACAGCGCTCGTCTGTTTGCGGGTGGTTGGAGTAACTTCTTTCACGGCAACGGTTTTGCGGTTGCGGAATAGCTCGTCGGCACGGTGTGCGTAGATCGTATCTTGCTTGTCAATAAACGTACTGATGGCGCCTTGTGGTAAACGTAATGTACAAGGTTTGGTCGTGCCGGGAATCACTTGTTTCTTGTATTGGGGATTCAGGCTCTTCACTTCCTCCAGCGGAACATTGCAAAGTTCGGCAATCTGCTCGAAATGAAGGTTTTTAGTGACTTGCACCGTATCTGTGCTTGCCGGAATGTTTGTTTCCATGGGGCAGATGTTGTGCTTGCAGTAGTAGGTCATTACGTAGTTGGCGGCAATGAAGGCGGGCACGTAGCCGCGTGTCTCTTTGGGCAGCAGGTTGTAGATTTCCCAATAATCGGTTTCGCCTCCAGCGCGGCGGATGGCTTTGTTGATGGTGCCTGGGCCGCAGTTATAGGCTGCAATAACCAGATTCCAGTCTCCATAAATATCGTACATCTCTTTCAGATAACGGGCGGCAGCCCAGGTTGCTTTGATCGGGTCGCGGCGTTCGTCTATCAGACTATTGGATTCAAGACCGTAAATCTTTCCTGTCCCAATCATGAATTGCCACAGTCCCGAGGCACCGGCACGTGACACAGCCGAAGGATTCAGTGCAGATTCGATAATCGGCAGGTACTTCAGTTCCAGAGGAAGTCCGTAAGCGTCCAGTGCTTCTTCGAAAATAGGCATATAGAAATTGCAGGCGCTCAGCATGAATGAAACCTGATTGCGCAGGGCGACCCGCGTACATATCGATGAATTTGCGTACAATGTCATTATAAGGCATCTCCATGACAGCCGGAATACGTGAAAGGCGGTCAATGTAGACAGAATCACTGAATAAAGGATTCACTTCCGCCGTACTGCAATCTTTGCCTAAATCAATATAGTTTTTAGCTTTCCAGTCGTTCAGCAGACTGTCGAGCGGGTAAGTCATACTCTTTGGAAGATCGATGCTTTCTTTGCGTTCGGTTCCGTTTTTCACGAATAACTACATCTACACTTTGAGCTTTTACCTGTGTGGTTGCCAACAGGAAAAAGGAAAATAATCGAACAATAGTTTTCTAATTTCTTCATGCTTTAATTATAAGTTCAATCTAAATTGTGTTTTTAAAATCGTAGTACGCATTGCAGTCCCACTGACTTATTCTTGTAACTGTTGGAGCGGAACTGGCTGTTATTGTCGATGACAGTTGGCTCCAGCTTCATACTCAAGTCAGGTGAAATGTCGAAGTTCGATAATTCCGCATCGACATAGGCATCGATGATGGAAATAAGGTATACTCCGATAAATGCAAATATACTAAGGTCCCGAAAACGACGGAACGAGTCCTTTCTTCGTTTCAAGGTGTTTTTCAGTTGCTCTTCATTATACTGGGCGTTCGGTGGCAGCAAATCTTCATAGCTCTTGGTGTTCGGGTTACTGTCCATGATGTCCAGATAGGCCTGTGAATAGTCTTTATACATTTTCCCGTTCCAGCTGAGGGCATACGCACATCCTGCAAACCCTCCATATATAATAGGTAGTTTCCAGTATTTACGGTTGTAAATCTGTCCTCCGCCGGGGAATACGACTGCAAGCCATGTCGCTTTGGTCGGGTTGGGAATGAACAGTTTCTTGTTGAGATCCTGCACAGGAGGTACTGTGTCGGTTTTCACTACAATAGGTGCCGGCTGTTCTATCTTCTTCAGTTCTTTTTTATTGGCTGCGTCAAGACTGTCGGCTATCTGTATTTTGACAGCAGACAGACTGTCGGTTGCTTGCAGGCGTTCCGGATGCAATATCTTGATTGAATCCTTCTTCAGCGAATCCATTACCTGAGCAGGATCCCGGTGCCTTCGTGCACGTGCTTTCGGTGCTTCCCGACTCTGAATAGTACTGTCTTTCTGTATCGGAGTCACAGGCTCCTGTGCATACACATCAATCCCTGCCACCTGTAGAAAACAGAGAAGCAGGGTGATGATGAGTAACTGATATTTCTTACTTTTTTCTTGTCATCTACTTTTTTAGCGTATCGAAGATTTCCATGATACGTTCCAGTTCCTCCTCGTTGCTGAAAGGAATACTGATTTTTCCTTTCCCCTTTTCGGAGCAAGTCAGTTGTACCTTGGTGTTGAAAAATCCCGTGAGTTGTTGCTTCAGCAAGTTGAACTCTTCCGGTAGTTTGCCGCGTTTCGGAGTGATTTTCCGTGTGCCGCTTTTCACAGCTTCTCCTTCGCTCAGCGATTTGACAATCTCTTCTACTTTTGCGGACGGAGTATCCGTGTTCCTGTATCTCTTCGAATATTTTTACTTGAAGTTTGGGGTCGCCTAATGAAATCAATGCACGTGCATGTCCCATATCCAGCTGTTTGTTTTGTAGAGCCATCTGTATAGGAGCCGGCAGTTTCAGCAGACGCAGGTAGTTGGCGATAGTGGTCCGGTTCTTGCCGATACGTTCGCTCAGGCGTTCCTGTGTCAGTTCATACTGGTCCAGCAGATGTTGATAAGCCAATGCTATTTCTACCGCATTCAGGTCTTCACGCTGTATGTTTTCAATCAGCGCCATTTCCATCATGTTCTCGTCGTCGGCAGTGCGGATATAAGCGGGAATTGTTTTCAGTCCGGCTTTTTGTGAAGCGCGGTAACGACGCTCTCCGGCAATGATCTGATATTCATCGTCCGAGAGTTTGCGTAGAGTGATAGGCTGTATGATACCGATTTCCGCAATGGAATCAGCCAGTTCCTGCAATGCCGTTTGATCGAATTCGCGGCGTGGCTGATTGGGGTTGACGGTAATCTTCGCCAACTCTATTTCACTAATGGAAGAAGAACCTTCGGTTTTCACATCATCCATTGAGAGCAGGGCGTCAAGTCCGCGTCCTAATGCATTTCTTTTTTGTGTTGCCATATCTTCTTCGGTTATTTATTTCTGTTGATAATCTCTTTGGCAAGGGCGAGATGGTTTTTGGCACCGGTAGAGTCCGCATCATAAAGAATGGTCGGGATACCGTAGCTGGGAGCCTCGCTCAGTTTCACATTTCGCTGGATCACGCTGTTGAAAACTAATTCCTGGAAGTGTCTTTTCACTTCGTCGTAAATCTGGTTTGCCTGACGCAGACGTGAGTCATACATCGTAAGGAGGAATCCTTCGATTTCCAGAGCGGGATTCAGTTTCGACTTGATAATTTTAATTGTATTCAGCAGTTTGCTGATGCCTTCGAGAGCAAAAATACTCAGCTTGCACGGGGATGATCACGGAGTCGGCTGCCGTCAGGGCATTGATGGTGATCAGTCCGAGTGAAGGAGAACAATCTATCAGAATATAGTCATATTCTTTCTTCAAGGGTGTGAGCACTTCTTTCAGTATCTTTTCGCGGTTTGGGAGGTTCAGCATTTCAATCTCTGCTCCTACAAGATTGATGTGCGAAGAGATCACTTTCAAAGAGTCGATTTCTGTGTCAAGAATAGCGTCCTGTACATTGGCTCTGTCAATAATGCACTCGTAGATAGTGCATTCCGACTGCTTGATGTCCACACCCAATCCTGAAGAGGCATTGGCCTGCGGGTCGGCATCTACAACGAGCACTTTCTTTTCAAGTGTAGCAAGTGAGGCTGCGAGATTAATCGTAGTCGTTGTCTTGCCTACACCGCCTTTTTGATTGGCCAAAGCAATTATTTTTCCCATATTCTCTAAATTTATTGGCAGCGAAATAAGTGATAATTCCTTAGAGCGCCTACGAAAAAAGAGAAACTTTGCATTTTCTGTTGATAAGTCACCGGTTTTGTTAATAACTGCCGGACGAAACAGTTCCGAAACCCGGTTGATTTTATCATCATACTTTCTCTGTTCGAGCTTGCAAATATACATATTTATATTGGATATCTATTTCTTTTTTTACTCGCTTGCAGAAGATTAAGATTTGTAAACGGGTGTATATTCGTCAGATAGCGATGTGATTAATGTGATATTCGGAGATAAGCGGTTGGCAGTACGGTTACTTTTTGCTACTTTTGTGCGAACATTAAAAAGGAAAGGATTGAATATATGGAAAGTAAGAAGCCGTTGATCCTCGTTTCGAATGACGATGGTGTTATGGCTAAAGGTATTAGTGAACTGGTGAAGTTCCTTCGTCCGTTGGGGGAAATTGTTGTAATGGCACCCGACTCTCCGCGCTCCGGCAGCGGCAGTGCATTGACGGTGACTCATCCGGTTCATTATCAACTGGTCAAAAGAGAAGTGGGGACTGACTGTATATAAATGTACAGGAACGCCGACCGATTGTATCAAGCTGGCATTGGGCTCAGTGCTCGACCGGAAGCCTGACCTGATCGTAGGCGGTATCAATCATGGAGATAATTCCGCCATTAACGTGCATTATTCAGGAACGATGGGAGTGGTGATTGAAGGCTGTCTGAAGGGAATTCCTTCGATTGGTTTTTCTCTGTGCAATCATCGGCCCGATGCTGATTTTGAACCTTCGGGTCCTTATATACGCAAGATAGCTGCCATGATATTGGAAAAAGGGCTACCCCCGTTGACTTGTCTTAATGTGAACTTTCCCCGATACTCCCGACCTCAAAGGAGTGAAGGTTTGTGAACAGGCAAAGGGATGCTGGGTGAATGAATGGGTAACTTGTCCCCGTCTCGATGACCATAATTACTTCTGGCTGACCGGTTCATTCACCGATCATGAACTTGAAAACGAGAACAATGATCATTGGGCGCTGGAAAACGGATATGTGGCTATCACGCCAACGACAGTAGATATGACTGCTTATGGCTTTATAGATGAACTGAATGGCTATTGTCAGCAACTGGAATTCTGACATACGCATTGTGCTGATTTCAAATTTCAAAACTCCTAATTTAAAATTCCCATGAAGTACTATCTGATTGTCGGTGAAGCTTCCGGAGACTTGCATGCGTCCCATTTGATGACGGCCCTCAAGGCGGAAGATCCTCAGGCCGATTTCCGTCTTTTTCGGTGGAGATTTGATGGCTGCCGTCGGAGGAACGATGGTGAAGCATTATAAAGAGCTGGCGTATATGGGATTTATTCCAGTACTGCTTCATTTGCGTACGATTTTTGCAAATATGAAACGTTGCAAGGAAGATATTGTGGCGTGGAATCCCGATGTGGTGATCTTGGTCGATTATCCCGGTTTCAATCTTAACATAGCTAAGTTTGTGCATTTCGAGACGCAGATTCCTGTCTTCTATTATATTTCTCCTAAGATATGGGCATGGAAGGAGTACCGCATCAAGAATATCAAACGTGATGTAGACGAATTGTTCTCTATCCTTCCTTTTGAAGTTGAGTTTTATACTTTGAAACACCGGTATCCTATACATTATGTAGGAAATCCTACGGTAGATGAAGTGACTGCCTATCAGAAAGTTCATCCCAAAAATCCGGAAGCATTCATGGCAGATAATAACCTGGAGGATAAACCGATAATCGCACTATTGGCGGGAAGCCGGAAACAGGAGATCAAGGATAATCTGCCGGATATGCTGAAAGCTGCTTCTGCTTTTCCCGATTATCAACTGGTGCTGGCCGGTGCTCCGGGTATTTCTCCCGAGTATTACAAGCAATATGTAGGGCAGGCTAAAGTGAAAATAATCTTTGACCAGACCTATCGTTTGCTACAACATGCGGAGGCGGCTTTGGTCACTTCGGGAACGGCTACTCTCGAAACAGCTTTGTTTCGTGTTCCTCAGGTGGTTTGCTATCATACTCCGATTGGAAAAGTGGTTTCGTTTTTGCGCCGTCATATATTGAAAGTGAAATTTATTTCACTGGTCAATCTGATTGCAGACCGTGAGGTCGTAAAGGAGTTGGTTGCAGATACAATGACAGTCGGAAATATGCAGAATGAATTAAAGAAACTTATTGAAAATCAGGAGTGTAAGAATCGTATGCTTGCCGAATATGAGTATATGGCAGGTCGGTTGGGACCTGCAGGTGCTCCCCAGCATGCTGCTCGCAAAATGCTTGAACTGTTGAAAAAATAACTTTCTTTTTCTGAATAAACGTAAAGCCGATGCAGTAATTGCACGGCTTTTTAATTTATTAAGCAGAAGAATTAAAAAAGAGAGGAACAAATATGAAAAAAATTTAAGTGGCTTTTTAGTAATGTTATTGCTCGCATTGGTATGCGCTGCAATCATGTGACGACGATGGGTACTCAATTGGAGACATAGGATGGGATTGGGCTACAGTTCGTGCAACTGGTGGCGGTGGTTATTATCTGGAAGGTGATCGTTGGGGAACGATTGATCCGGTAGCCAGCTCTATCCCTTGGTACAAACCGGTAGACGGTGAACGTGTCGTTGCTTTTTTCAATCCTTTGGCTGATACGGATAAGGGTGCTCAGGTAAAGATGGAAGGAATTCAGGAAGTGTTGACAAAAGAAGTGGAAGATATGACTGCTGAAAACGAAGAGGAATTCGGAAATGATCCTATCTTGATTTATCAGGGTGATATGTGGCTGGGAGGAAAGTTTCTGAATATCATCTTCCATCAGTATTTGCCTCGTTCTGAAAAGCACCGCATCAGTCTTGTACAGAATAAGATAGAACCGGAAACTCCGGAAACACCGGAAGCTTTGAAGGTGGATGAAGATGGGTATATACATCTGGAATTACGTTACAATACGTATGATGATGTGACTGGATACCGGGGATGGGGACGAGTTTCTTATAATCTGGAAGAGTTCTATCCAACGGCAAAAGATGCAGCTGAAACAGAATTTAAAGGATTCAAGGTGATTATTAATTCAGAAGAAAATGGAGAAGGAAGAGTGATCGTTCTTGATTTGGATCATCCGGTAGGCGTTCCGGAAAAAGCGAAAGATGTGCATTCTACTTCTTTTGTTAAATAGCAAAACTTTTATAAATAACTAAACCTAAACCTTGACGAACACTGTGTGTGAAAAAAAAGGTCGGAAGTGCTTCAAAGCGGCTTCCGACCTTTTATTTTATTTATTCTGTTATTTAAAACCAAGTCAGTGCATACAGATAAAAGACCGCTGCCGGTATAGCCATTAAGGCGCTGTCGAACCGATCAAGCATGCCTCCGTGTCCCGGAAGAATTGTACCGGAATCTTTTACGTGAAGTTGGCGTTTTAGCAATGATTCTGTCAAGTCACCCCAAGTTCCGAATACGACAACGACTAAAGCCAGACCTGCCCATTCCCACATCGACATAATCGTGAAGTAATGCGCCAAGACAAAAGAAGCTCCGATAGCTACTACTCCGCCGCCGATAGAACCTTCCCATGATTTTTTAGGAGAAATACGTTCAAACAAGCGGTGTTTGCCAATTAATGAACCGACACAATATGCACCCGTATCACTCAGCCAAAGGAATATAAAGATAGACAATGGCAGGATCGGATTGTAGCTTACGCTGCTATATTCCGGGTCAGTATGAAATGCCAAGACATTGAGCAATGCAAACGGCAGACCTATATAAAGCTGGCTGAGCATGGAATATGCCCAGTTAAGCATTGGACTGCCTTTTTCAGATACAGCTCACTGATCATCAAATAGAGTAGCAGCAGCAAATAAGGAATGAAAATCTTGGAGTCGGCTGCATCGATACAGAATCCCATCACTGCGAGGAACAGGTAAGCTCCTCCCAGCATGATAATGGTTTTGTTTACATTGACTCCTTCTGCGCGGCTGTTGATTAACTGTCCGAATTCATAGATCGTCAGTGCACTGATCGCCATGAACAGAATGCCGAAGCTGAAAGAATTATAGAGTATACATCCCACCAAAATGGCAACAAAGAGTATACCCGTAATGGCCCGTTTTATAAAATTACTAATCAAAATCTTCGTGTTTTAATTATTTAGATTCGGTAGTTTGTTCTTCCTCATTGGCTTTTGCTTCTATAGTAACTTTTCCTTCTACGGTTACTTTTTTTCCTTCCGCAGTGATTTTCGTTTCTGTAGTTGCTTCTTCCTGAGCAGAATTTTTAGCTTCCTCTTCTTTGATTTCTTGTTCTTCTGCTTTCAGTTTCTCGGCAAGTTCTCTTTCCGCTCTGGCAGCGTCCTGGCTTTCTTTGGCAGCCATGATTTTTCTTCCGAGCGGGAAGCCCAAGGGCGTTTTCCAAAGATACGTTCAACATCTTCGGCAAAGATTACTTCCTTATCGATCAGTAACTGAGCCAGTTTATTGTGTCCTTCCATATGTTCGGACAATATCTTCTTGGCACGTTCGTACTGTTCGTTGACCATCTGCTTCACTTCTTCGTCGATAAGTTCCGCAGTCTTTTCGCTATACGGGCGGTTGAAGGAATATTCCTCATTATTATAATAGCATAAGTTAGGAGCTTGTCACTCATACCTAAATAAGCAATCATGCCGTATGCCTGTTTCGTGACTCTTTCGAGGTCGTTCATGGCGCCTGTGGAGATGCGGCCGAGGAACAGGTCTTCGGCGGCGCGTCCTCCCAAGGTGGCACACATCTCGTCAAGCATCTGTTCCTTAGTTGTGATCTGGCGTTCTTCCGGCAAATACCAAGCAGCTCCCAAAGCGCGTCCACGAGGTACAATGGTCACTTTAATCAACGGATTGGCATATTCCAACAACCACGAGATAGAGGCGTGTCCCGCTTCATGCAAAGCGATCGAGCGTCTTTCTGCTTCCGTTGTAATCTTTGTTTTCTTTTCCAAACCGCCGATGATGCGGTCTACGGCGTCGAGGAAGTCTTGCTTTCCAACAAACTTCTTTCCGTGACGGGCAGCAATCAATGCCGCTTCATTGCAGACATTCGCAATATCGGCACCCGAGAATCCCGGTGTCTGGCGTGCCAGCAAATCTACATCTACCGTATCGTCTATCTTGATCGGACGCAAGTGTACGCCGAATACTTCTTTACGTTCGTTAAGGTCGGGCAGGTCTACGTGTATCTGGCGGTCGAAACGTCCCGCACGAAGCAATGCCTTGTCAAGTACGTCCACACGGTTGGTAGCGGCAAGGATAATCACACCACTGTTGGAACCGAAGCCGTCCATTTCCGTCAGCAACTGATTCAGTGTGTTTTCACGTTCATCATTTCCACCCATTGCCGGGTTTTTTCCACGAGCACGGCCTACCGCGTCAATTTCGTCGATAAAGACAATGCAAGGAGCTTTTTCTTTAGCTTGCTTGAACAGGTCACGTACGCGGGAAGCACCTACGCCGACAAACATTTCTACGAAGTCGGAACCTGCCAGTGAGAAGAACGGAACGTTTGCTTCGCCGGCAACAGCCTTCGCAAGCAATGTCTTACCGGTGCCCGGAGGGCCTACGAGCAATGCGCCCTTGGGAATCTTACCTCCCAAGTCCGTATACTTCTGAGGTTCTTTCAAGAACTCCACAATTTCTTCTACTTCCTGTTTGGCTTCCGCCAGGCCGGCTACGTCTTGAATGTAATCTTGATCGCCCCTCCCTTTTCGAAAAGTTGGGCTTTTGATTTACCTACATTGAATACACCGCCAGCACCGCCGCCGCCACCGCCGCTCATACGACGCATGAAGAATATCCACAGGGCGATTAATAAAACCAGTGGAAGAATATTAATCAGGATTGCCGGGAAAATATCCGAATCGGCAGGATAATCCGCGATTCCGTCAAAATGACCGGCTGCTTTTTCGTCCTGCAGAAATTTATCCAGTCTGTCCTTAGAAGGAGGGTTACTGGTAATAATCGGGTTTCTTCCCACTTTGGTGGAGTCCGCACCGAATATTGCACCTACGGCATTCGGTTTGACATGAGCTTCGAGAGTTTTCTCAGAGCCCAGTACTTTGCTGATGTAGCCGTTAGTGACATACTTCTGGAAGTCGCTGTAAGGAACGACTTTACTTCCGCTTCCTCTTGAATCGCTGCTCCACCAAAGGCCGAGAAGCATGAGGGCAATAATCATATATAGCCAGTTCAAATTGAACTTGGGCATATTCACCTTATTATTAGGCTTATTGTTATTGTTGTTAGTATTATTGTTGTCCATAATTGTGGATTAGTCTAAATCGGGGATTTGAGTAAGTTTGGCGTCAGCCCACAGATGTTCAAGATTATAGAAGGATCTTACTTCCGGCAGAAAGACATGTACAAGTACATCGGAATAATCCATTGCCACCCATTCTGCATTTCGAAGTCCGTCGATTGCGGTCGGTTTGCTGTCTGCACCTTCACGGGCAAACTCCTTGACAGAGTCTACAATAGCATTTACCTGACTAGGGGAGTTCCCCTGGCATATAACGAAATATTTGCAGATGGTATCTTCTATACTGGTTAAATCAGCAATAATGATGTTTTTACCTTTTTTTTCCTGAATTCCCTCTTTAATTTTTTCAATTAATATTTTCGTATCGTTCATTCCTGTAATTGAGATTAATAATTCATGTTCTCTTTTGGTTTATCACAAAAAAGGATCACCCTTTGTTTCTGATTATAAACGTGATATTTTTGACAAATATACGCTGATTTATTGGATACAAGAAAGTTATGACTTAATTTTTGTGTTTTTTAGGGGAGATGCTTCTACTTGAAGGAAAGCAAATATGAGATTTTTGCAAAAAAAAAAAAAATAGCAGAAATGTTTGCATTTCCCAAATTATTTGTATCTTTGCACCCGCAAACGAAAATTATTGGGCTATGGTGTAATGGTAACACTACAGATTCTGGTCCTGTCATTCCTGGTTCGAATCCAGGTAGCCCAACAAACCACCAGCTTTTTAATGACAAAAACCCGCTAAAACTGCAATTTTAGCGGGTTTTTTCATGCTTTGACAAATGCCACCCGAAAAAAGTTGACGCTAATTCGGTGACAAATTCGGTGACACGATTGCTCTTTTTTGATATTTTTTTGAGTGATTCTCAAAAAAAACAACGATGAACCAAAAAAAGCAAACTTTCAATGTTCTTTTCTGGATAAGGAAAGGAAGAACGAATGAAAAGATGTCACCTCTCTCATGTCGGGTTACGATCTCAGGGCAAAGATACGAAATTCCCACGAAACTACATCTACGCTCAGAATCATGGTCGGCGGTTGCGCAAAAGTCGCTCGGGAAAACCGCCAATGATAAAGAAGTCAATCGGTATATCGAAGATTTGAAGATCACGATTGAGGATACCATTGCCAAAATCAGGCAGAAAAGCTATCCCTTGAACATTGAGAATTTCAAACTCATGTTCCAGACACAGGATAATGAGTTCTCTACGATCAGCACACTGTTCGACTACCATGAAATCATGGAGAAAAAGAATCTCCGTACCAGTACATTTATTGGCTATCACGTCACGAAGAAACATCTGCTCAATTTCATACGCATTAAATACCACGTTTCCGATTATGACCTGGCTGCTGTTGACAAAGCATTCGTTTATGAATTTTACGCCTATCTTCAAGGGTATAAGAGGGAAGGGGGAGACCGTATGCGCAGTCAATGGTGCATTAAAGCATATCCAGCGTTTCAAAAAGGTGATGAATGTAGCCTTGCAAAACGAATGGATAAGCCGGAACCCTGTCTGCCTGCTCAATGCCAAGAAAACAAAAGTGGAAAGGGGATTCCTCTCCGAAAAGGAACTGAAAAAGCCTTGAGGAGGTCCCTTTGCCCGCCAACCTGTCTATCGTGAGGGATGTCTTCATTTTTGCTGTATATACAGGCCTGTCCTATGTCGATATAGGGAACCTTACCAATGAAAATATTAATGTCGGCATAGACAAAAGCCTGTGGCTTAGCTACTATCGGCAAAAAACTGACATACACGCAATACTGCCTTTATTACAACCTGCCGTTAATATATTAAAAAGGTATGAGGCATATCACGAAGGAAAACGGAACAATCATATATTCCCTGTGCCACTCAATCAGGTGATGAACAGATACTTGAAAAAGGTGGCCAAGCAAGCGGGAGTAGATAAGAACATCACGTTTCATATGGCCCGGCATACGTTCGCCACTACTATTACCTTGTCTCATGGCATACCGATTGAAACTGTATCGAAAATGCTTGGACATACCAGTATCAAGACGACGCAAATCTACGCTAAGATTCTGGACACAAAAGTGATGGACGACATGGCGGCCCTTAAGGAAATGTACGCCCGGAAAGAATCACAAGAATCACCCAACAATAAAGCAGCAAACGAATGAAAACAACCGCAACCCTCATCCAGCAAGCCCTGGAACAAAAAGCAATCGACAGCATGATAGCATACGAACGGAACCTCATCTCCGAACAGAAGATGGGGAGAGCGCTCAATGACGCACTGCAGCACTATGGCAACGTCGAAGGACACCGCAGCATTGTCCTCAAAGGGTGGATTATAAAAACGATCTACGCCCTGAAAAGCAACCAACTGAATGATCTCGACCGAATAGCTTTCAAATACATAAAAAATGATTATTAATCCCTATAAAGAAGTAGAACAATGAAAACAAAGAACAATAGCATGAAAATCATGAAAACCGAAAGTACAGCCAATGAACAGGAACGGAAAGAAGCGAAGTACAAGCCCGTTACCCCCGTCATACTCGACAATGTCTCCGAAGATGTGACATTTATTCGCTCTGCAGATGTGTGTAAGCTACTCAATGTCAGCAATTCAACATTGAGAAACCTGCGTGCAGCGCAGGCTATTCCCTTCTACAAGCTGGGCGGAACGTTCCTATACAACAAAGAAGAAATCATGAATTATCTGGCATCCAATTACAGCAAAAGAATATGAGCAAGAACGGTTTTTCATACTACAAAGCGGAGACAGACCGCTTTCAGGACATTAAGATAAAGCGTCTGAAAAAGAAATACGGATGCGACGGATACGCTGTCTACCAATACGCGCTGAACGAAATCTACCGGGTGGAAGGCGCATATATCCGCTGGACGGAAGACCAGCTCTTTGACTGTGCCGACTATTGGGACATGAACGAAGCACGGGTGAAGGAGATCATCGGTTACTGTGCCGAAGTATGCCTGTTCGACCCCGTGATGTGGAAGACGCAATGCATACTGACCTCACGTGCCATTCAAAGCCGATATCTCGATATCTGCAAGATCAGCAAGAAGAAATCATACATACCGCTCGAAATCCTGCTTGTAGAACCGGAACAGCCGATGAGGGAGCCTGTAGCGATGCCACTCTTCGAAGGCGGGGCCGGGGCGGCGGAACACGATACACCGAATCAGGCAACATTGGCCGAACAAAAATTCCGGAGTACTCCGGAAACTTTCCAGAATACTCCGGAAAGTTCCGGAAACATTCCGGAAAAAACAGACAAAGAAAAGAAAATAAAAGAAAAACAAAGAAAATCCTCCTCTACTCCCCCGCAGCCTTCCGGAGCGCTTACGGAGGAGGAAGCGAGAGTTTTACTTTCTTCTACCGTATTGGGTGAGGACCGTAGCTCCAAACCGGATATCGCCAGGCATCAACCGTCACAGGCGGATGTGAAGGCGGATGTGAAGGCGGAGGAAGAGAAACAGCGCAATCCGCAGGGGCTGATAAACACGCTGCGTCCCTACAATCTGTCGCAAAGAGAGCTGGAGGAGGTACTGCAGCTCTCACGGCATGGAGAAATCGGAAATCCTGTCTGGTCTATTCTTGCCGAAATGCACGGAAACAAACGTCTCAAAATGCCGCGTCTATTCCTGTTGAAGCGACTGCGGGATGCAATGGGACTAGTGGCCGGAGGAAGCCCGGGCGGTAAAGCGAAAGAAGCCTCCTGATTGATCACTCAAAAGAACGAAAAACAATGAACGAAAATACAACAAAAGAAACGCTGTACTATCCCCGCAAAATGCGTATAGGATGGTGCGTGGCCCATGAAGTGACAGCCGCAGGCGTCAAGATCGAGCGTTACGGAATCAAGTGCCGGACGTATGCCGAAGCATTCGACAGGGCGGCGAAACTGAATAATGAAAATCGGGCCGGCAAAGCGGCTGTTAATGAATCGGCAAGTGAAGGAGGCGGGCAATTATGAGCGAAAAAGTGAGCATCCTCACGCTACGGCTGACAGCCGAAGAGGCCGCACAGATGGAAGTGCTCAAATCCATCACCGGAAAGAAAAGCGGCAGTGAAGCGATAAAGTATATCGTGAAGGAATACCCCCGATTCTGTGCCCACTACAAGCAGGAGGCACGGGAGAAGGGAGAATTGCAACGCAAGTACCAGGATCAGAAAATCGCTGTGGGAGATTTCCTCAAAGCATTCGAAAGATTGCAGCAGACGATGGAGGATGACCGGAAGTAGAGCATCCTGCCGATGTCAGTCGGAAAGGTGATAGCAGATTTCTCCGGAAGAAGATCTCGATCTGAATAAATGTGATAGCAGATTGTTTGTCCAGGAACAGCTGCCGGCGAAAGATCTGCTATCATAACGAGTGAGATATCGGGATGATCAGGTGTAGATCCTGCCAGGTGTGTGATAGCAATCCGGCAATCCGGGCCACAAGCGACAGCCTATGCGATGGTAGCCCATGCGGTGTGTACTCAGTCGTTTTCAATGCCCGGTGCGGTTTCGCTCTGCCCGGCACTTGTTGCCGGGACAAGGCTCAATCCGCTACCTTCCTGCGTCTGAACGACAGGAAACAGGCAGTCGGTCCGAAGTGCAGCCATGCGGTACGGGGTTCCCGTGTTTATCGCAAACGCATTTGTTCTACGGAAGTCAGCGCCCTTCGCCGTCCTCCGGGCGCGTGCGGTCGTGATGCTGCGTGCGCGGGGTGCTTCCGGTGTTTCTGTCCTGCTGCAGCTTTTGCGCGGAAAATCCATAATAGGCAATTATGTTTAATAAGTTGCGGAGCCGTTCCGGATTCCGCCCTTTTATTAAACATAACAGCGCATTATGGATATTCCCGCTGTTTGGGTAGTTTCCCGTTTCTCGGTACCGGGCTCAAAGTTACCCCTTGCGGAACATTACCGCCTCCACACAGCCGCCCCGTAGCTTCTCACATGGGACGGCGGCTGTCCCCGACCACCGCCCCGAAGTTACTTCCGTCTTTCCGCTCCTCCTTCGGACTGCGCCTGTCGGCGTGCCCGGCTGACTGTTTCCACCCTGCGGCATACCGAAGTTTCCCGGCGGGGCGTGCCGCCCCGCTCCGCGGAGCGGACGGCGAAGCCGACCGCCGAAAGTTGTGACATTTGCGCCATTGTCACAACTTCCAGCCTTTAACAAGCATATATAACTATATCTACTCAGTTTCCGGATGACAACTACACATTAAAAGCCCTACCTTTACGACTGTAAACCAATATTCCGAACCATGTATACAAACGTACACTCACAAAACAACTATCAAGCCAACCTGAGTAACCGAAGTTATGGCTTTAAAGAGCTGGCCGTACTTTACTTCCCCAATATAGCCCCTGCCTCTGCGAGTATCCGCCTTAAACAGTGGATAAAGGATGACGTAGAACTATTGGGATCACTGGAAGAAACCAACTACCACCTCAGCAACCGTATTCTCACCCCTAAACAGAGAGACCTTATTACGACCACTTTCGGTTCACCCTTCTGACCCCATAGCGCAGCCACTCCCACGGCTACAGCCCGACACCCCTTTGGTGGGGGAACGCCCTGCGGCAAGGGGGGCGACCACGCCCACCGACTGAGCGCCTCCCCCAAAGGGGGACGGGAGGGGGGTAGATGAGAAATACACAACTAGAAATTACTCACATAATCACCCACAAAACAATGATCAAACAAAGAAACATCTCTCTCATTGTGGTGCATTGCACCGCCTCCCGCTGCACCAGTGATCTCACCCCGTCCGCCCTCGACGCCATGCACAAGCGGCAAGGCTTCACCGAATGCGGCTATCATTATTACATCACAAAAGACGGCCGGATACACCACATGCGCGACATTACCAAGATCGGCGCACACGCCAAAGGCCACAACAGCGAATCAATAGGAATCGCTTACGAAGGAGGTCTTAACGCATCAGGCAAAGCAACCGACACACGTACCACCGCACAGAAACAAAGCCTTGAAACGCTCCTGCGCTTTCTGTTACTCACCTATCCGGGAGCAAAGGTCTGCGGCCATCGTGATCTGAGTCCCGATCTCAACCATAACGGGATCATAGAACCATGCGAGTACATCAAAGAATGTCCCTGCTTCAATGTCCGGACCGAATACGGTTATTTAATGGAAAATGGAAAATGGAGAATGGATAATGTACCATGCGGTATATAGCGCATGAAAGCGTAGCCAATTATTCATTGCTCATTATCCATTATCCATTCACCCTACCTTTGCCGGGAACAATTAAAAAGGAGGTCAATATGAAACCATTTTGGAGAAACACGTTGCGAGTATTGAAAGTGATCGGTAAAATTTTCGTTTGGCTGACCGGAGCGGACAGCCCGGTCAACGATAACGAGAAGAAGGACTAACTCCTGTAATACCCGGCAATGGGAAAACCCCTGTTTTGAGGGCTGCGGACATACCCCGCAGCCCTTTTTTCATGTACATAAACGCATCATGCATCACATATCATCATAGATAAGAATGCACGCCCGCAGCCGCCCGCGCGTATATATAACTTTGCCCGCAGAATGAATCATTAATCACTAAACACTAATAAACATGGCAATTCAAGTAAAAGCATCCTTGCGTAAGAATCCGCAGGACAAAAAAGCAGCCGGAAAATACTACGCTCAGGTAGTTCTTGCTCCGGAAATGACACAGAGACAAATCATCGACCAGATCGCTGACCGTTGTACCGTAACTGGCTCAGACGTGAAAGCGGTGCTGGACGCATTGATGACAGTTATCAAACGTAACCTTGCCAACGGTTCTCCTATTCGCTTAGGCGACCTTGGCTCATTCCGTCCTTCCGTTTCGGGTATCGGTAGCGAAAATGTGGATAAGTTTACGGCAAGTAACGTGAAGAAAGCCCGCGTGATCTACGTACCTTCTGCAGAAATCAAGGAAGCGGTAGCAATGTATGCTTTCTCTAAGGTTGGCGCGACTGCCGAAGGCGGGAATACCGAAAAGCCCGGTGGAGGGGATATCGACAACCCCGGGGGCGGAGACGAAGAAGCACCAGACCCGACAGTTTAAAGCGGTCATCCGCTACGTATCAGTAACCATTTGAAAAGAAAGCCTGATGAACAGAAGAAGTTCATCGGGCTTTCTTCGTTTTCAGCTGTTAGAGACTGTCTGCAGGGCTTGCGGAATATATCAGGAGTTTTTCAAAAAATGTCTGACGTTTTTTAGAAAACTCTTGTTGTTTTCTTGGAGATGTTTTTCGCAATTTCCGGCATATAGCTGACTGTTTTCTTTCTGATTGGGTGTTCTTCTATCCATAAATAAACGCAGGAAGAGGAATAGAAACGCTGTTATCTATAAATTTATAAAGAGGTATTTTTGTTCTACCCCCCTCCCGTCCCCCTCTTTGGGGGAGGCGCTTAGTCGGTGGGCGTGGTCGCCCCCCTTGCCGCAGGGCGTTCCCCCACCGAAGGGGTGGGCTGTAGCCGTGGGAGCGGCTGCGCTGTAGGTCATTCATGTGTTCGTTATGTGATTTATTCCTTCTATACTTTTTAGTGATATTCGCCCGATTGTCACGGATTTCCCCTGTTCGTTACTTTTCGGCGGGGCGTTTCGCCCCGCTCCCCGGAGCGGACGGCGAAGCCGATCGCCGAAGATTTCCGGCATGCCGCAGGGCGGAAGCGGTCTGCCGGGAACGCCGCAGGCGCAATCCGCAGGAGGAGCGAAAAACGGGAGTAATTTCGGGGCGGTGGTCGGGGTGGCGGCTTGCCGCCATAGTGGAGGCGTAAACATTCCGCAGGGAAACATCCGGAAGGGGTAACTTTCTGCCCGGTTATGCCAAACACTGTCTTTCCGGGGCGACGTGCAGAAGGCCACATTATGTTGAATATTCCTCACGGGCGGAACGCGCCGGAGGATATTAAATATAATGTTCCTTCTGCATCTCGCCCAATTCAACTACTTCTCTGCAAACCACTGCTACCCATAGCGCACGCAGGCATCACGTCAGCACGGCGGCGGACGCTTGCGCCGCCTTCATGGTCTAATCGCTCAGGAATGGTCAATCATAAACACGGGAACCCCGCACCGCATGGCGGCACTTCAGACTAGCAGCCTGTTTCCTGTCATTCAGACGAAAGAAGGTAGCGGATTGAGCCTTGTCCCGGCAGCAAGTGCCGGGCAGAGCGAAACCGCACCGGGTATTGAAAACGACTGAGTACATACCGCATGGGCTACCACCGCATAGGCTGTCGCTTGTGGTCCGGCTTGCCGGGGTGTGAGCGGGAGCCGGAGCCGAATGCGCCAGACGGAAGTAACTTCCGTAATCACCCACTTTGCAAGCCTCGACTGTTATACACTGGAGTAACTTTCAAGAGACTTCCTCCAGGAATGTTCTTTAAAAATCACTGCAGGAGGGCGGCTTGGTGGGTGATTGTGCGGCTGTCAGCCGCGCTTCATCCCGCCAAGCGGCACGGTGAGCAAAACATTAAGTTTTCCGATAAACGCTGACGGTGACAGGAAGGTTCCGGTGGAAACACTGACGGAGCAGGGCGGGCGCATGGGGGTGCAGTCCTGTAAGGCGGCGCCCTGATGCGGCTGCGCTGCGGGGAGCAATCAGACGAACTGCCGCACGCAAAAGTAATTCCGCTTGGTTAGACGCTTGGTCATTACCTTCGTCTGCTATCACATACCTGGCAGGATCTGCACCTGATCATCCCGATATCTCACTCGTTATGCTAGCAGATCACAGTGCCCGGTTTGTTCCGGAACAAATAATCTGCTAGCAAGTCTATACTGCTAAAGGCTCTTCTTTAAAAATAGATATGCCTAATGCTCTTTCAATTTTCGCCAGTGTTTCAAGCGAAAGGTTTTCCTGCCCTTTCAGGACCTTCGACACATATTGGTGACTGCAGCTCATCCGCTCGGCGAGTTGCTTCTGTGTCATTTTCAGTTCATCCATTTTATCAAGCATAATTAGGGCTATATGCTGCGAATGTTTCAGCCAAATATCATTGGCATTCATCTCTTTAAACACTTCCCTCCAGTTCGATGTATCCGGTTCGGAATGTTCTCTAAGTTTTTCAACCACTGTTTTCATATTGTTCCTCCTTATTCTAATTCACTCATATAATCAACAAATCCATCATCATCAATAATATTCTCCTCTAGCAGGAAACGTCTCACTCTGTCCATTTTCACGAGTTCCATTCTGGTATGCTCCCTTTCCTGCATTGTGGCAGTCAGTTTAATCGCTCCTCCAGTAATGATATACACTCCATCGCTCAATCTGATAGCGTAAATGCGGAGCCATGACGCATGTCCAATTCTCTGTTTTAGTCTGGCCTTTTCTTTTTCGAGCATCATTTCCGCCATCTGATTATTGTCCAATGGTCTGAAAATGCGGTCTAAATCCGCTTCCGGAGAGATATCCAGCATAATACAACGAAGTCGTCTGCTGTCGTCAATCGTATCGTCTATTGCCTGCCTGATATCGGTTATGTGGAAGTACGAACTGAGGTCATTCATATTTTCTTTAAAGAAAGTACGTAGCCACATTGCATCTCTCCAATTATAGAACAACTTTATAAACTCATTGTTTTGCTCGCCTTCAAAACGTACAGCCCACAGCCTTCCATCTCCAGTAATATCATTGAATATCATATTCATTTCTTTGATTTGTTGACACAAAGATACGAAAAAAGAATCATAAATTCAACTTATAAGTTGAATTTATGATTGGAAACTAGAAATAAATTTAGTATGGCTTTGCTTCTGAGTGATAAGTGGTAGTGTCGTTCTCCCATTCATTTACTTCATCATTCAGACTGTCAGTTTCTAAAATTTGTTTATCAGTTGTCTCTCCTGTAATTTCCGGTTGATCGCACCCGCTTAATAACTGGATGATAACCATTGCAAGTACAATGATAATTCCCAATAGCAGATTACCTTTTACATTGTGAAAATACCCATGTACATAAGTTTCAGATTGACTGTGTTTTTTTTGCATCTTTTATATTTTTACGCTTCAAAGTTAATAAATTAAATGCGAGATTTGTCTCTTTTTGTCACTTTAATTAGGTTTATCCGATTAAAAACAATACCTTTGTAAGAGAAAACTTGAATCCTCAATTGGATATTAAAAGAGGGTTTTTGCCAAAGTAGGTGTCTAATTCGGTGACACTGCTAAAAATGAAAGCTGTTATTTCATTGAAAATGAGATTATAAAGAAATTAAAGTTTGAGGGCAGGTAGCCCAACAAGATCAACGTCAATGATGAATACGAAAATCCCGCTAAAATGAAAGTTTTAGCGGGATTTTTGTTTTTTGCGGTATACTTTTATAGCTGGTAAGGCTCAAAAAAAAGAGTCTTCCAAAATGAATGGAAAACTCTTTTTACATTAGCACCGTTTAGGTGATGTTTTTTGCATCTATGATGGGATACCTATTGTGTCTGTGTTGTGACGTTTGGCTGTTACCATCCCGGATTCTGAACAAGTTTGCTCGACTTCTGAATCTCGTTTAACGGGATAGGATAGAGGTACATGCGTCTTTCAAAAATACGGGTTTCAAATGCGGTACGCTCCATAAAGTCCTCCAGGTTATCGGCATTCATATTCATACCATGTACCGGTCCGCCTTGCTTATATCCTTCTTCATCGGCACACATCCAGCGACGGACGTCGAAATAGCGTTGTCCTTCGGCGAATAGTTCGATCCGGCGTTCTTTGCGGATGGCTTCTTCCTGTAAGGCTTGATTGCCTTTTATTTCAGGCTTGATGTCCTTCAATAAAGGGATACCTGCTCTGTAGCGGACGCTGTCGATGTGTGCAATGATACGCTCATCTGAAGGGTTTACATGATTCAATGCCTCGGCATATAGTAAATAGAAGTCGGCGAGACGGAACAGCATTCCTGCCCTGTACTTTGACTTGGCATTGCTTCCTTGGTTTAAAAGATCACGGTTCATTCCTTTATAAAGCAGATAGCCGGAGTAGCTCATATCCGCTTTGGAGTTATCGTCTCCGCTGCCTTTATAGAAATAAATCTGTTTCGTTGTTTTTTGCCATGTCTTGCCGGAGTAAGTTATGTCCTGATAAAAACGTGGTTCTCGATTCTTATACATATTAGGAATGCCATCTTCACCAATGCCTTCTTCTGAATAAAGTCCTGACTCGTGAATACTCTTGCCGTCATTCATGTAGAAATCGTCAATGGCTTCCTGCAATACACCTACACAACCGAATCCGCTATATATCGCACGTGGAGTGCATCTGCGTTCTCTTCCTTCTCCACCTACATCGCCCCATGAATTCTTGCTGGTTTGCCAGATAGCTTCCGGGTTGTTCAAACTTACCTGAAAGAGTTGGTATAGAGATTCTTCTGCATTCAACTCTCCATCTTTATCTTTTTCTTTATAAAGGTGATAGTGAGTTTTTGCATAATCAATGAAGCGCTGCAACGCGTTTAAGGCAGTTTGCCATTTTTTGTCATCTTTCGCAGGAAACAGTTGTTTGTCCTGATTATCCCTCAATGCGATTGCTTCCGAATATCCTCCGTTAAGTAAGGGGCTTGCGGCATACACGTGGAGTTTTGCCAGAATAGCCAATGCTGCCCCTTTGGTAGGTGCTGCGCTTCGGTTCTCGTTTGGAGTCCCGTCATCATTCACTTCCTTTTCAGGCAGCTCATTGTAGCATTCATTGAGTTCGGAATCGATGAATTGCACTACTTCGTCGACAGAGTTCCGGTAATAGTCCAGATCACTTGCGGACGGTTCCGATATTTCTGTCATAATGGGGATAGGGCCATACAATTCGAATAACAAGTAGTGATAGTAAGCACGTAGGAAACGGGCTTCGTTTTTCAATCTTGCCAATTCGTTTTCGTCAATGTAATCCGTCACGTCGCCTTGCTGTGGGATCGTATGCGAGTATGCCAGAAATTCGTTTGCCTGACGGATTTGTTTGTAAAGACTCCAGCGCGATAAATCCGCCGATCCGGCATGGTAACCTACTGTCGGAATTGTCTTGACATTATTTTGTGCACTTTTTAACTCGTCGGAAACTGCCGGCCAAGGATTATCTAATCCTGTCAAACCTGCATAAGCGCTGGTTATAATAATGTTTGATACATCCGGAATTCCGGAATATATATATCGGTGGAAGCGACGGGCATAACCGGTATTATTGAATACTTCTTCCATGCTTAATTCTGCCGCCAGGTCGTCCGATACATCCAGATAATCGCTGCAACCCGAAAAGAATATCGTGCTTAGTCCTACGGCTACTATGATTGATAGTTTTTTCAATGTCTTCATATATATAATGTATTATATGTATTATTAGAAAGTAAAGTCAAGACCGAATGTGAAAGTCCGGCTCAGTGGATATGAGAAGCCGCCGTTGGTGTTTCCAAGTTCCGGGTCCCACATTTTGATATCATCCCATACACAAAGATTGTTTCCTTGCAGATAAACACGCAAAGCTTGTATACCGATTTTTTTCAGTGTTTTCTCCTTGAAGTTGTAACCGACTTCAATGTTTTTCAGTCGCAGGAAGCTGGCATTGCGCAGCCACCAGGTGCTGGCAGCTGTATTGTTGTCATAATTGGTAGAGTGCATGCGCGGGAACATTACATTTTGGCTTGGGTTCTGTTCGGTCCATCTGTTGGCTACTTCTGATCGTACAGCAGACTCTTCGACTCCCCATTGGAACGGGAAAAATGCTCCGTTCGAGCTGGCTCCTAATACGGTCGATGTATTTCCTGAACCTTGGAAGAAGATACCGACATAGGCTCCTTTCCATTTGGCATTGAGGCCGAAGCCATAAACTATTTCCGGAACAGAAGGATTTCCTACATCTTCCATCTGGTCGTTGCTGTCGATCTTACCGTCTCCGTTCAGGTCTTTGTATTTGATATCTCCCGGACGTACTCCGCTTGACAGACCGGATACAACTCCCGGTTTCAGTTCATACTGGCGGTTCAGACCTTCACCTGTTATGTTGAAGTCGTCGGCGGTATAAAGTCCGTCAGCAATGTATAGTTTCCATGAGTTGAGTCGTGTCCCTTTCTTTTCGAGCCACGGATAAACTTGTGGCACCTGATCATATTCGAGGATTTCGTTGCGTGCAAATGTAAAGTTACCGCGTGCGCTCAGGTTAACTTCACCTACTTTATAATTGAGATTCAGACTTGCATCCACACCTTGGTTTTTTACGATACCGAAGTTTTGCCATGGCATTTGCTGGAAGCCTGTCACATTGGAAACGGTATTACGTTGCAATAGGATGTCCTTACGTTTGTTGTTGAAGTAGTCCACTTGCAGGTCAATGCGGTTGTCGAATAACCCCAAGTCGATACCGAAGTTGCGTTTGTCTTCGATTTCCCAGGAAAGAAACGGTGATTCGAACTGGGCTTCGGTAATTCCATTGCCTACTCCGCCTAATGCGCCGCTGTTGCTGAATCCGATATTATAGCCGCTATTATCCTGTTTCATGGTTCCACGATATAAGAAGCGGTTGCCTCCGGTATCGTCGTTACCGGTACGACCGATGGAGAATCTTAATTTCAATTTGCTTACTACCTTTTTCAAGGCTTCCGGATAATAATGTTCATTGCTGATATACCATGCCAAACCCATGGCGGGGAAGAAACCGAAGCGATAGCCTTTTGCAAAGGTTTCCGAACCGGTGTAGCCGAAGTTACCTTCTAAGAAATAGCGTCCGTCATATCCATAAGTTACACGACCTACCAAACCTTGCTTTCTATAAGGTAAAGCGTTATTGTGATACTGTGTTTCTTTTTGCATGTATAGGAACATAGCACCTACATCGTGTTTCTCTGCAAATGTACGGTTGTAATTAAAGGCTGTTTCAAAGTAAATCTTTTTGTTTGAACTGTTACTCAGGTTTTCTGATAACACATCGCTGCCTTCTACTACAGTCTTATATAACAGTTTGCCATTTTCGTCGCGTCCTGTGGCCAGATATTGTGTCGGTGTTTTGGTACGTTTGGCGATATATGACATGTCTGCGTCAAAGCTGATAAGTCCTTTCCATGTCAATCCCTTGGTCAGGAAGTCCAGCTTCTGGTCTACTTCCACTTTCGACTGGATGGAAGTTCTCCATTCTTTGGCGTATCCTGAGTTAACAAGCTGGTTGTACGGGTTAGAACGGTTGCCTGACGGACGGGGATGTCCGGCCACAGTCCCGTCGGAATAAACTGCCGGCATGATATAAGACGGAGTACGGCACATGGTAGTAAAAATAGTGCTGGTTCCTGTTCCCGGATAGTTGGTTTGCAGATATTGTCCGCTGAGGTCTACTTTTACTGTTGTGGTTTTAGTTGCGTCAAAGTCAATGTTGCTGCGCAGATTGTAGCGCTTCAATCCGATATTGTTATCATAGTCATTGCCGAAATCCTTGAATATACCATTTTCCTGATAGAAGGCGCCGGATACGAAGTAACGGGCACGTTCAGTTCCTCCTCTCACGTTCAGGGTATACCGCATATTGTAGGTATGGTTTCTTAACATGGTACCCAACCAGTCGGTGTCTGGATATAAATCACGGTCGGCTCCGGGACCGTATTTGGCTATCTCTTCGTCTGTGCGTATGCTGGCGGTCCCTTCGTTGTTCAATGCTTCGTTGTATAGGTTCAACGTTTCTACTGAGTTCATGAAAGTCGGCAGACGTGTTGGTTCGAGAATAGTTCCTTCGGCTCGGAAAGAGATTTTAGGTTTCTGTGAATTTCCTCGTTTGGAAGTAATCAAGATAACTCCGTTTGCGCCTTCGGCTCCGTAAACAGCTGTGGCGGCAGCATCTTTCAGTAAGGTAAATGATTCAATTTCATCCGCTTCAATATCCTGCATTTGCCGGGGGACACCGTCGACTAATACAAGCGGATTGGTACCTCCTTTGAAAGAACTTTGTCCCCGAATCCAAAAGTCGGCATTGTCGTATCCCGGTTCTCCGGAACGTTGTACTGCGATCAATCCCGGTACTTGCCCTGCCAGATTATTGGTCATATTACGGCTGGAAGAAACGGACAACTCTTTGGGGCCGATGGCGTTGATGGAACTCACTACGCTGTTCTTCTTTTGTTTTCCGTAGCCGATAACAACGACGTCCTCCAGCATCTCTGTGCTCGGAAGCATTTTGATTGCTAATACCTTTTCTCCTTTATAAGTGATTTTTTGCTGTTCGTAACCCACATAAGAGAAAAGAAGTATATTGCCTTTTTGGGCTTTGATGGTGAAATTACCATCTACGTCAGTGATGGCACCGACTGTGGTTCCTTCGATTTTTATCTGCACTCCGATCATCGGCTGCCCGTTTTCATCGACTACGAGTCCTGTCGGACTTTGTCCTTGTGCATAAATAGTGTTTATTCCTGCAAATAAGGCAAACAGAATGAAACACATTACTTTTTAATGTCTTATTCATAAATGTTTCTTTTAAGTAAGAATTAGAAAATAATTAAGGTTACTTGTCCGTGCCGTATACATATATTTCTGCCAGGTGTCCTACAGATGAACCACTGCCCAGAGTGGGGATGTAAAGACGTATCCAGCGTGCGTCACATGCTTTTACGGGGACCATTTGCTCTGTTTTTATGCTACCGTCAAAGAAGTATTTTCCAATCAGGTTCCATGTTTCACCGTCATCTCCTGCATAAATCTCAAGGTTCATAGAAGTAAGTGCATTTTGTCTGGCGATGAGTCCCTAATTGGCTGACACTGTTCTCTTTGCCCATGTCGAGTATTATTTCATATGGTGGAGCTACTTCGCCTCCCTGCCATTTACTATGCCAGAAAGTGTTTATCTCTCCGTCAATCAAAGATATCGTCTGACCGTTGTGGGGGTAAGCGGCTGAAACTTCGCCTGTCTTTTCTTCCGTGTTGGCAGTCACTGTCCAGTGGTCACGGTTAATAGGGCCACCTTGTTTGATTACGAAATAGTTGGCTACCGTTTCCTTGTCTATGTTGATGCTGGCATCTCCTTGGCCGCTAAGTCCACTGAGTGAAACCGGAAGAAGATAATTTCCGGGGGAAGTGTTTCACCCAGCAGGCTAATAGCAGAGCCTCCCGTTGTCTTTCCCTTGGCGATAGTGACATCGGGAAGAGTGTAGAAGTCGGAAGGTAAAGATATGTAATAGGTCGAATTTGCCGAATTGTAGTTGTCCACATAGTCCGCTCCTTTGGTTGCAAACGAGGTGGTCAGATCCCATTCGTTCTCAAAGCTTATCTCTGTGTCGAGATTCATAGGTGAAGTAGTTGTTCCTCCTTCTACTACGAAGTCTCCTCCGGTAGATGCAAGTCTGACGATGGCTTCTTTAACGATAAATCCGTAAAGTGTTGCCGTTCGGTCGGAGTTCATAGGAGTCCCTGTAGAGGATACCCGTAATGGAAGAACGTATTTAAGTTCATCAAAGCCGCACAGGTTGTAGATTTTGTGAGGATCATACACCAGACTGCCTCCTGTTACGCGCCTGTCTCCGCCAGGAGAGACGGAATAGGATGCATTTTCAATCGTATAGCATTCGGGAGGTAGTAATTGATAGGAAGTACCGTCCGCATTATTCAGAGAATCCAACAAGGATTGTTCTACTGAAAAAGTCACCGTTCCTCCGGTATCCTCTAATCCTGCCTTGGCGATGGATAGATCAATCTTGTTGTGAGAGGGCCTAAATCGTAAACTTCAATGGTGGAGAATCCACTTTGTGATGCTGAGAACATTCCCCTTAGAACGTTCGTTTTCAACATCTTCTACGCAGCTGGTAATGCATAAGAATGCCAGCAGGCATGGTGTTAATTCAAAGCATTTTTTTTCATAAATTAATATTAGTTTTATTAAAGGTAAAAAGGGTAAAAGCAAGTTGAAGTACTTGTGGGTACTCTTGGATTTGGAATACTTATTTCTTTCTCATAGGCATTAAAATTAGAAGTTAAAACTTTTATTTGCGTGCTGAACTATGCTGATTTAAAGTCAAAAAAAAATAATAGGTTCTATGTCTTAGTTCTGGTAGAACTATAATATAGTAGATGATAAGAGAGAATGAAATATATATTGTTGATATTCAATGGATAATGTTGGGCTTTGTAAAGGCGTAATAAGGAAATTACGACTCAGTTTCTACCCGTTGATTGATTAAATGAGAATTAGTAAGAAACTTATTTGTAATTTAAATATGAAATATTATTGCTAAATAGTATGGCTTTTTCAAACTAATTAGTATATTTGCACACGAATCGTTGATTTTTAGCAAAAAAAAAAGATGGTAGATCTATTGCTTAGTTAGATACGTTAATGTAGATACAAGTGGATTAACAAACTGTTTTTTTTTGTGCTAAGTTCTACTAGAACTTAGTTTGAATTATTCCTCTATTCCTTTTTAATTGGTTGATTGTTTCGGTCAGACCGGGCGAAAAACTCACTTCTTAAATATAAAGCATTTTGGCAGTCGTTTAATTACGGGTGTAAGGGAGAAAATATTTAATTGCTATTTGATAGTACACAGCGTGATAAAGGTTGTTATATTCTCAAAGAGTTCTCATGTCTTTGAGAAAAAATTCTCACCACACTGAGAAAAAATTCTCAATGCAATGAGAAAATTTTCTCAAAGGCATGAGTATTTTTTCTCAGTGCAGTGAGAATATAATGAAAGCTTCAATAAAAAAGCCAACTAAATCCATAATGGGTTAGTTGGCTTTTATATTAGAGGATTTATCCTTTGTTTCGGGAATATTTATTCTTCCGCTTTCAATGATTCATCGATAACCTTGATTTTCTGTAATACCAGTTCAAGGTCAGCTTTCAGTTTATCCACTTTTCGATTCAGTTCTGTCAGCAGGCTGCTACCTTTCTTGGAAGAAGAAGTAAGGAATCCCAGGTTATTTTCATAAGTCTGAAGTTCATTCTTCATATTCTCATAAATACGTACCAGTTTTTCCCGTTCTCTATATAAAGACTGAGAACCTCCTCCTTGGATATTGCTGATGTTTGAACGGAAATTGCTTAATTTCTTGTTGGATGCACTGATGTTGAAACGATCAAACAGTTGATCGATCAAGCCATGATATTGCTTATACAATTTATCTTTCTCCTTGAACGGAACATGACCGATGGAATTCCATTCCTTCATCAGTTCGCGTACCAAAGTGCTGGCTTCGTCAGTATCCATGTTTTCATCGATTGAAGCTAATTTTTCAATCAACGCTTTCTTTTTCTCCATGTTCTCTACTTCTACAGAACGTTGTGAAGAAGTAGCCTTGTTTTTCTGGTCGAAGAAATAGTCACAAGCGGAGATGAAACGTTTCCATACGGCATCCGAATATTTCTTTGCTACCGGACCGATGGTTTTCCATTCTTTCTGCAGTTTGGTCAGTTCATCGGCAGTTACTTTCCAGTCGGTACTGTCCTTAAGAGCTTCTGCTTTTTCGCAAAGTGCTTTCTTCTTTTCCAAATTCTCGTTCATTCCCTCTTTTCAGAGCCTTGAAGAATTCTCCTTTCTTTTTGAAGAAGTCATCGCAGGCATGACGGAAGCGTTCGAATATCTTCACGTTCATCTTTTGGGGAGCGAATCCGATTGTCTTCCATTTGTTTTGTAGAGCAATCACTTCCTGTGTCTTGTTTTCCCACGCCGAGAATGTTTTCAGTTCATCATACTCGATTGCTTCTACAATTTCGCAAATTACAGTTTTTTGATCCAGATTGTGCTGTTCCGCTTCCTTCAGCGCTTCGAAATGTTGCTGGTGACGTCGGTTTACGGTTGTAGAGGCAGCTTTGAAACGTTTCCAGATTTCGTCGCGCAGTTCTTTGGCTACCGGACCTGTATCACGAAATTCCTGATGCAGTTTCTGAAGTTGGTGGAAAGCGGAAACTACATCTTCTTCGTCAGCCAGCTTTTCGGCTGCTTCGCAAAGATGAGTCTTGATCTCCAGATTCTTCTTGAAGTCGTATTCACGAAATTCGTTGTTCAGTTTCAGCAGATCGTAGAATTTCTCTACGTACAGTTGGTAATTCTTCCAAAGTTCATTCACCTTGCCTTGCGGAACCAGTTTGGTTTCGTTCCATTGCTGTTGCAGCTTTTTGAACTCCGTATAAGATTTATTGGCATCATCACCCGATTCTACCAGTTCTTTAAGTTCTTCGATAATGGAAAGCTTGACTTGCAGATTTTCTTCTTTCTGACGTTCCTGTTCGGCTACAAGTTGACTTCTTTTCTCTTTGATCGATCCCATGAGGCGTTTGAATTCCTCTTCTGTCGGATCATCCTTCGGAGTGAAGTCTTCGGCAGCGCCTCCGTTGTCGATAAATTGCTTTTTTAGCAGCCTCCAACTCGGCGTTGTGTAACTTGTAGAATGATTGTTTTAGATTGTCAATTTCCTGCTTGTTTGCGTTTTCCGAGTCTTGCGCAAGCTCTTTCAATCGGTTCAGTACGTCTTCCTTTGTGGCAGGTTTAGGTGCTGCTTCAGTCTGAACTTCGGCAGTAACTTCTTCAGTAACTTTTTCGGTACCTTCTTCAGTCGGAGTCTCTGTAATGGCTTCAGAAACCTCAACTGTTTTCTTTTCTTCTTCTAACTCCCCTTGGTTCAAGGGAAGATTAGTGTCATGAGCGTCCATCATTGTATATTAGTTTTGGGTCACAAAATAATGAAAAATAAAACGATTACTTCATACTCTTTTGCTTATTTTTTTTTGATTATCGCATTTTTATGATAATAAAACAGTAATTCCCATGTACAGCATCATGCCGATTATGTCATTTGTGATGGCTATAAACGGACCTGTTGCGATGGCGGGATCTATTTTTAGTTTCTCCAGTGTCATCGGGACCAGTGTGCCGAAGATGGAGGCGAACATGACAACTGCAAAGAGGCTGATGGAGACGGAATAAGTGACCGTAGCCGTCGCACCGAACCGGATAAAGTTGTAGGTGTATACCAGCAGGGAGATGATAGTGGCATTGATTAGGGCCACTACCGCTTCCTTGGTCACTTGCTTGAAAGTGTTTTTGGCGTCCAGCGAACTGTTGGCAAGCCCTTGTACGATGATAGCGGAAGACTGTGTACCGACGTTTCCTCCCGTACCGCCAATCAGCGGAATGTATAATGCCATTTCGGGATGGGCGGCAAAGGTCGTGTCGAAATTTCCCAATATCATGGAGTTTCCGATACCGCCGATCATGCCGATCAGTAGCCAGGGCAGTCGGGCTGTGGTCTGTCTTAGTACGTTGTCATCGGTTTCTACGTCCTGCGAAAGACCGGATGCCAACTGGTAATCACGTTCCGACTGTTCACGAACTTCGTCCATGACGTCGTCGACGGTGATCTGTCCTATCAGTCGGCCGATGCTATCCACCACGGGGATGGCAACAAGGTCATACTTTTCGATGGTTTGCGCCACTTCATCGATGGAAGTGTCTACGTGTACGGAGATCGGGTCTTTCTGCATCACGTGTTTTACTTTGGAGACAGAAGGGGAGGTGATCATCTTCTTGAGCGGGAAGATTCCTCTCAGGCGTTCATCGTCGTCGATGACATATACATAATATATTTCGTCCAGTTCTTCGGCTTGCTGGCGCATTTCCTTCAGACACTCGGGCATACTCCAGTTCTCGTTCACGACTACCATTTCGGTGCCCATCAGACCACCGGCGGTGTTTTCGTCGTATTTCAAGAGGTCTACGATGTCTCCCGCCTGTTCGATGTCTTCGATGTGCGAAAGAATTTCTTCCTGCTTGTCTTCGTCGAGGTCACGCATCAGGTCTACGGCATCATCCGTGTCCATGTAGTCCACAAAGCGCTTGGCGATTGTTTCCGAAGGGATCATTTCGAGGAACTCTTTACGAACGTCCTCATCCATTTCGACAAGTACGTCGGCCGCAGTTTCATTGTTGAGCAGGCGGTAGACAAACCGGGCTTCTTCCGGGTTCAGGTCATCACACAGTTCAGCGATGTCGGCGGGATGAAGGTCGACAAGAAGCTCTTTAACCTTATCGGCATCTTTTTGCTCGATAAGGTGTTTTACGTTGTCAATGTATTCCTCGTTCATCTTTTTGTTTACGATTAAACGTTTTACAAATTACGGTTTTCGCTCACTATCGGTCAGTTACCGGATGCGGTGGCTGTTTTCAGCGCTTCTTCCACCTGGTTGGTCAGACTGATGAATTCTTCCACCGACAGTTGTTCCGGGCGCTTGTTAAATAATGCATCCTCCGTCAGCGGACAATCTTTGCCTAAAATCGGTTTGATAGAGTTGCGTAATGTTTTACGCCGTTGGTTGAAGGTGGTCTTCACCACTTGTTTGAACAGTTTTTCGTCGCATCCCAGTTCCTTGGTATCATTGCGGGTCATGCGGATGACGGCACTTTTCACTTTTGGGGGCGGGTTGAAAACATGTTCGCTGACGGTAAAAAGAGATATTCTACTTTATACCATGCCTGTATCAGTACGCTCAGGATGCCGTAGGTTTTGCTGCCCGGTCCGGCAGCGATACGTTCGGCTACTTCTTTCTGTATCATTCCGGTACAGCAAGGGATGATGTCCTTGTTTTCCAGCATCTTGAAAAATATCTGGCTGGAGATGTTGTACGGGTAATTACCGGTCAGTACGAAAGGCTTTCCGTCGAACAACCGGTGAAGGTTCATTTTCAGAAAATCGTCTTCGATAATGTGATCTTCCAGTGACGGATAGGCTTCACGGAGATAGGCAACCGATTCGTAGTCTACTTCAACGACTTTTACCAACCGGTCTTTTTTTACCAGAAACTGGGTCAATACTCCCATACCCGGTCCTACCTCCAATACAGGCAGTTCGGGGAAGGTGTCGACTGTATCGGCAATATCCTGCGCTACTTTCAGATCTTTCAGAAAGTGCTGTCCGAGAAACTTTTTAGGCTTTACTAATTTCATTTACCAACTAAATAATTACTTTTGCAGCCGACAAAGGTAATTCTTTTAAATGAAGAATGAAGAATTAAGGATGAAGAAACTACTAAAAAAGACGCTGAAGCTGATATTACCGATCGTTTTAGGCGGCTTTATTCTATACTGGGTTTATCGCGACTTTGATTTCAGCAGAGTCGGCGAGGTATTACGGCATGGCACGAACTGGTGGTGGATGCTCTTTTCGCTCTTGTTCGGGGTGCTTGCTCAAGTATTTCGCGGGTGGCGGTGGCGGCAGACGCTGGAGCCGCTGGATGCTTTCCCAAAAAGAAGCGACTGCGTGAATGCCATCTTTATTTCTTATGCCGCCAGTCTGGTCGTTCCCCGGATAGGAGAGGTGAGCCGTTGCGGAGTGTTGGCGAAGTACGATAATGTCTCGTTTGCCAAATCGCTGGGGACAGTGGTGACGGAGCGACTGGTAGATACATTGACCATTTTTCTGATTACCGGCATTACTGTATTGCTGCAAATGCCTGTGTTTGTCACTTTCCTTGAAAATACGGGGACCAAGATACCTTCTTTTACCTATCTCTTGACTTCGGTCTGGTTTTATATCGTCTTGTTTTGTTTTATCGGGGTGGTGGTACTTCTTTATTATTTAAGGAAGACGCTGTTTTTCTATGAACGGGTGAAAGGCTTTGTGCTGAATATTTGGGAAGGAATCATGTCTTTGAAAGGAGTACGCAATATTCCTTTGTTCATATTTTATACATTGGCCATCTGGGCTTGTTATTTTTTTCATTTCTATTTTACGTTCTATTGCTTTTGCATTCACTGCTCATTTGGGCATCCTTGCGGCACTGGTAATGTTTGTAGGTGGTACGTTTGCTGTTATTGTGCCGACTCCCAACGGGGCGGGACCGTGGCATTTTGCTATCATGGAGATGATGATGCTTTACGGAGTAAATGTGACGGATGCCGGAATATTTGCTCTAATTGTGCACGGTATTCAAACTTTTTTGGTAGTTTTGTTGGGTGTATATGGTTTGGCGGCTTTGCCGTTTACCAATAGACAGCGAAAGTAATCACTATAAAAATAGATTTGTTATGAGTACTATTCTTTCTTTAGCTCCACAAAACGTATGGAAGCATTTTTATTCGTTGACACAGATTCCCCGTCCGTCGGGACACATGGAGAAAGTGACTGAATTTCTGATTAACTTCGGAAAAGGCCTGGGACTGGAATCTTTCGTAGACGAAGCGGGTAATGTGATTATCCGTAAACCGGCAACTCCGGGCATGGAAAACCGGAAAGGTGTAATTCTTCAGGCACACATGGATATGGTTCCTCAGAAGAATAATGATACGGTTCATGATTTTGAAAAAAAGATCCTATCGAAACTTATATAGACGGTGACTGGGTAAAAAGCCAAAGGTACTACGCTGGGTGCTGATAACGGACTGGGTGTAGCTGCTATCATGGCTGTACTGGAAGCAAAGGATTTGAAACACGGTCCGCTGGAAGCATTGATCACTAAAGATGAAGAAACCGGAATGTACGGTGCATTCGGCTTGAAACCGGGTACGGTAAACGGAGAAATCCTGCTGAATCTTGACTCTGAGGACGAAGGCGAACTCTATATCGGTTGTGCCGGCGGTATGGATGTAACTGCTACGCTGGAATACAAGGAAGTAGCTACCGAAGAAGGCGACGTCGCTGTTAAAGTAAGCCTGAAGGGCTTGCGTGGCGGACACTCCGGATTGGAAATCAATGAAGGACGCGCCAATGCCAATAAACTGTTGGTACGTTTCGTGCGTGAAGCGGTTGCCAGCTATGAAGCCCGCCTGGTAAGCTGGAACGGTGGTAATATGCGCAATGCGATTCCTCGTGAAGCGTGTGCGGTACTTGCCATTCCTGCTGAAAACGAAGAGGAACTGCTGGGATTGGTGAAATATTGCGAAGACTTGTTCAATGAAGAGTTCTCTGCAATCGAAACTCCGATCAGCTTTACGGCAGAACGTGTGGAACTGCCTGCCGGCGAAGTGCCCGAAGAAATTCAGGATAATCTGATTGATGCCATCTTTGCTTGTCAGAATGGTGTGACCCGTATGATTCCGACCGTTCCCGATACCGTGGAAACATCTTCTAATCTGGCTATTATTACGATTGGCGGCGGTAAGGCTGAAATTAAGATTCTGGCCCGTAGCTCCAGCGATAGCATGAAAGAGTATCTGACTACCAGTCTTGAGTCTTGCTTCTCTATGGCAGGTATGAAGGTGGAAATGACTGGTGGCTATTCAGGATGGCAGCCGAACGTTGAATCACCTATTTTGCATGCGATGAAGGAATCTTATAAACAGCAGTTTGGAGTAGAACCGGCTGTGAAAGTAATCCATGCAGGTTTGGAATGCGGTATTATCGGTGCTATCATTCCGGGGCTGGATATGATTTCGTTTGGTCCGACATTGCGCTCACCGCACTCACCGGATGAAAGAGCTTTGATTCCTACCGTACAGAAGTTCTATGACTTCCTGGTGGCTACCTTAGCACAGACTCCGACGAAATAAGATTTCTTTTCCTATTATATATAGGTATAATACAGTAAAAAGGCACGGAAGACATCTTCCGTGCCTTTTTGTCATATTTACTGCCATTGATATTACAATTCTGCTTTATAACAAATAAATTAATTGATGCAAATCAATTAATATGCTATAAAACATAGATTTCTCCTTTTTCGGTATAACCTATAAACAAAGGCTCTATTTTTTGTGTTATAAAACATATAATTAGGAGGATAACAAAATGAAAAAGTTAGAAAGATTGTTTAGAAAGATCGGCAATGCCGATGTACATGTTTGGGGATACTCAACACTTGGCATACTCCCCAAAGAGAAGATTTAAGTTTTTTAGTTTTCAGGTATTAGTAATTTTAAAGGTTTAAAGATTATGGCAAAGAAAATGAGTTCATTAATTAGAAAAATCCTCAGTGAAGTAGGTCGCAACGAAATGCTTTCATGGGGGTACAGAATTGAAAAATGAGATTCAGTACATTAACTAAGCTTGAGTGGGGATGCGTTATTGAAAACGTTATCCCCACTTTTTAGTTCGCCCAGCACGAACATATTCTAACGGGTGTAAGTCCCTAAAGCGCCCTGACAACGGGAAGTATATAGCCAACGGCAAGGGTGTCCATCGTGAGGTGGAATCTGAAGGAAGCCTGCGGCAAATATCTGGTCTGACGTACAGAAACTTTGATATTAAGGCTTAAGGATGTGGATAAGTTTGCTAAACAAAAAACGAAGTCCTATAGTTGTCCGGAACATCCAAAGTAAATCAAGCAGACATAAGATGGAAAGAATATGTCCATAACTGGGGAGGTCTCACGGGCGAGGAAAAATAAATAAATACAGTCAAGCAGTAATAACGAACCGTGAGAAGTCAGCAGAGGTCATAGTAACCGACAAAAAAAAAAATCGGCAGTCGGTGAAGGACTGAACTTTTAATCAAACAAGTACCATTTAATACTTTATGAAAGAGTCAATGCGGAAAATCAGTAAAACGAACTGCCCACAAATGGATAGGACAGCATCCGACGAGTATGTGGGAGTGCAGACTTTTATGGAGATAAAAAGATGAGCAGCTTGTGGAAGTGCAATTGGAAGAAAACAATCTGTTGGAACTCCTTCTAAGTCCATCGAACTTGAATGCGGCATACCGCCAAGTCGTAAGGAATGGAGGAGTGGGGGAGGGTGTCGATAAGATGGAGACGAGCGAACTGTTGCCATACCTTACCCTCCATAAAGACGAATTGTTGGAAAAGATACGCAGGGGGAAGTATCGTCCGTCCCCCCGTGCGCAGGTTAGAAATTCCGAAAGACAACGGTAAAACTCGCCCATTAGGTATCCCGACAGTGGTAGACCGCTTTGTTCAGCAGGCAATCAGCCAAGTGTTGATACCGCTTTACGAACCTCAGTTCAGTGACAACAGCTTCGGCTTCCGCCCTCATCGTAGTGCTCACGATGCACTGCATAAGGTGCAGGAATATGCAGACCAAGGTTATCGCTACTGTATCGGTTTGGATTTGGAAAAGTTCTTTGACCGTGTTAACCACAGCAAACTGATAGAGGTCTTATCCCGAACCGTCAAGGACGGCAGTGTAATATCTTTGATACACAAATACCTTAATGCAGGAGTTGTAGTATCTCACAAATACGCGGAGACTGCCGAGGGCGTCCCCCAAGGTGGTCCCCATTGAGTCCTATATTGAGCAATATTCTTCTTAATGAGTTGGACCAGGAATTGGAACGCAGGGGGCACCCGTTTGTCCGCTATGCCGATGATTGTCTGATCCTTGTCCATAGTCTTCGGGCAACGGAGCGAGTCCGTGATAGTATTTCCGAGTTTATAGAAAAGAAGTTATTCTTGAAAGTAAACAAAGAGAAGACAGAAGTCGGTTCCATCTGCGGCAAGAAGTATCTTGGACACTCCTTCTACTGAAGAGCCGACCGTAAATGTGGTCTTAATCTTCATAAGAAAAGTCAATCCAAGTTCAAACGCACCATCAAGCACCTGACCAGCCGTAGTAGTGGTCAAGGCTACGCTTGGCTGAAACTCCACCTGACGCAATACATCCGAGGTTGGCTGACATACTATCGTTATGCCGATATGAAAGATTTTATAATCAAAACAGCGAAGTGGTACAATCGTCGTCTTAGAATGTATATATGGAAGAGTTGGAAGCGGGTACGTACACGTTTTGCCAGCTTGCAGAAGTGTGGCATCCCTCGTCGGAAATCTTGGGAATGGGCGAATACCCGTAAAGGCTATTGGCGCATTGCGGATAGTTGGATATTGCATAGAGCAATCACAACAGATAAGCTTGTAATGGCGGGTTATCCGTCAATGATAATTCTTTATACCCAATTGCATCGCAGTTAAGAGAACCGCCGTATGCCGAACGGCACGTACGGTGGTGTGAGAGGTCGGAAAACGAAAGTAGGAGGAAAACTTCTACTTCGTTTTCCTCCTACTCGATTTCTGCCATTTAGGCTGGATAGCGGCTAATCCGCATTCTTTATCTTTCTGTTTTCCATGTGCCGATAGTTCTCGTCGCACTATCAAAGTTTACCCCCACTTTTATTATTTTCCAGTCTCCCACCTGATAGGGAATGGCATACTCCTTGCTATTAATCTGCGCCAATGCTTCTTCCGGTGTACCGTCCACTTTAAATTCAAAGACATAAAGGGTATCTTGTAATTTTACAATGGCGTCAGCCCTTCCGATAGCTGTATCTACTTCCACATCTATATATTGTCCCATCAGCCTGAAAAATAGATAGAAGATGGTTTGGTAATGTTTCTCTTCTTTATTATTTAACTTATTAGGGATAGAAGCGAAGAAGGACTTCAGTCTTTCCAGGCATCCATCCAAATTTCCGGCACGTAAGTCTTTAATAAATGATACTATATAAAATGTATTCTCTCGTGCGGGCAAATGTACATAAGCAGGCATGAGAGATTCGAGAAATCCTTTCCTGACTTCCTTGTTGGGGTAAGCTAGGGTATAGAGCTGAAAACTCGGGTCATATCCTTTAATAGTGAGATAGCCGCTTTGATAAAGTACTGGAAGAGGGTCGGTAATTCTATTAGTGGGAGCATCAAATTGTTCTGCTGTAGCAGTAGTGTCGTCCAACTCACGGATATCAAAGTTACTTTCTTGCAGGAGATCTATCAAAAAAGTGGGAGTACCGGTAGAAAACCAAAAATTGGAATACTTCTTTTTGTGCGAAAGCATTGAACAGCTGAATGGATTATAAATATCCTCGCTATTTTCACTAAAATGATATCCGTCATATTGTTGTTTCAGATGAGTACAAGCTTCTTCATATGTTTCGTTATTGGCTTGAGCCATCTGTTCGATATCGATTTGCAGTGTGTGTACCTCTTGTTCGGTAATGCCGCATATAGCGCTATATTCATCCCACATACTGATATTTTGCAAGTTGTTCAGTTCGCTAAAGATACTCATTTGACTGAATTTGCTGATACCTGTGATAAAAAGGAAACGGATATATTGGCCTTGCGCTTTCAAAGGGCTGAAGAAATCGCGCATAATATCACGAATTTCCATTTGCAATTCCGTATTGTTATTACTGTCCAGCATGGGAGCATCATATTCATCTACAAGTATCACAACCGGCTTGCCGGTCTGTGTATATGCGCGTTGTATAATCCCCTTTAAGCGAAGGCTGAAAGTCGTTTCTCCTTCTTCGCGTCCATATAATTTTTCCCATTGCAGTAACTGGTAATTAATGACGGCTGCTAACGCTTCGGCAGTCATATATTTACTCACACTGAAATCAATATGTAGCACCGGATAAACCGCCCATTCTTTTTCCAGAGTTTCCATTGCCAATCCGTCGAACAAGTCTTTCTTTCCGGAAAAATAAGCTTCGAGTGTAGACACTAGCAGACTTTTCCCGAATCGTCGGGGACGGCTTAAAAAATAAACCTTATTTGTGTTTGTCAAACGGTAAATTAACTCCGTTTTATCAACATACACATAACCATTATTTCGCAAATCTTCGAAATTCTGTATTCCTATCGGGTATCGTCTGAATCTCTTGTCCATCTAAATTACGTTTTTATATGAAACATAGACAAAGATAGAACTAAATAGGGGAAAATCAAAGATCAAAAAGTATATTGTTGTCTCCTTCCATTGTTATTTTTGTATTTCTTTTCACATAATATACTCTTTTGTATCTTCCCATATTACGATGCGTTCTTTTAGCTCCTCACCTGTTTTATTTCTATTTGTGTATATATCGGTCTTATGGTGAAAAAAGGGTCTTCCTTAAAAAAAGAATATTTAAACAGTCAGGAAGACGCTAATTACAACATCATATAAATATAGAATGAAAAAGTTCCGGCATTTGTAACTTTGATATTTACTCCTTGTATGAATTGGATAGTTTTGCGATTAAACTGAAGCAATTTTGATCTTAAACTGATTATTTGGTAACTTTATTGAATTTTGATGATTCATTATGTTATTGTTGTCATGTCTGCTGTTGTTGATAAACTAGAGAAAAATAGCTTCCCGATACCTTTTTTATTACTTTTTGCCGGTGATAAACAAGTTCCTCGGTGAGGAAAGAGTCGTTGGTTTAAAACCAACGGTCCTTTGGTTTTAAACCAACGAAGGCTTTGCCAGTAAGAAAAGATGTATGTTTTGCGTACCTTTATGTGGTTTTGGCCTATATTTCTGCATATTATTGCACTTATTTATGCGATTTATTTGCTGGCTCACTATTTTTTGATCAACTGATTTCTTGATATAATCTTAAAAAATCGAACATTACTACGAACTAATAGCATGAGATGGGCCAAGCAACTCAGTCTTCACGTTTTTTTGTTTATAGTTCTTTGATAATAAGTTCTTCTCCCAAAATAGTTGGTAAAATGTTGGCACATTCGTTGTGTTTCGTCTTATTGCGTCTTCTCTTCTTCAAATTTGGCATTAGATGAGATAAGTCAATTATTGAATTTTAATTGAAAAAGAATAAATCTTTAAACTTTATTTCTTTACTTTGTTATTTATACAAAGAGGATATATCAAACTTAAACTGGAAAGATTATGAAAATAAAGCAGATTTGTATGCTGGTACTGTTATGGTTGGGAGTGATTCCGGCGGTGCAGGCTCAGACGTTCGACAAATTATGGAAACAAGTGGAGCAGGCGGAAAAGAAGAGTCTGCCTCAGACAGTGATAAAGCTGACAGGAGAGATTTATCAGAAAGGAGAGGCGGAAAAGAACTCCCCGCAAATGCTGAAAGCGTATATGTGGCGAATGAAGTATCGGGATATGCTGACTCCTGACAGCCTTTATACAAACGTAAAAGAGCTGGAACAATGGGCAAAAGCAGGCAGATAAACCGATGGACCGGGCTATATTGCATTCATTGATTGCAGGAATTTATGCGAATTACGCCGCTAATAACCAATGGCAACTCCGGCAGCGGACAGAGATTGTAGGCGAAGCTCCTTCGGCAGATATGCGGGAGTGGACAGCAAATATGTTTGTAGAAAAAGTCAGAACAAGCATTAAAGAAGCGATGGCAGACTCCGTGCTATTACTCAATACTTCTTCACGCACTTATATTCCTTTTGTGGAACTGGGTGAAACCAGTGAATATTATCATCATGATATGTATCATTTGCTGGCTTTCCGCAGCATTGAGGCATTGCAGCAGATAGAAGGACTGGATCGTGCCACTCCGGTAGAAGCTTATTCGGAGGATACTTCCTCTAAAAAGCAATCTCCGGTAAAACAGGATATTGAACGTATATATGAAAATATGCTCACTTCTTATAAAGCCAAAGGGGATAAGGAGGGATGTTTGCTGACGAATTTGAATTATCTGAGTTGGAAGCGTGATACTTCGAAGAGTTTTCGTGAGCCTTTCAGTGTGAAGAAAGGCGGTACCTATATGATGACGGTTGATCCTTATGAAACAGGTTTGGAGACACTGAAAACCGAGTATAAGTCATCAGACCTTTGTGCTGAAGTTTATTTGGCTCAGGCCAATTATATGATTGGGAAAGAACAGCAAACCGTTGCCTTGCAACTTTGTGATGAGGCGATCCGTTTATATCCCGGTTATCGTAGAATAAATGCGTTGAAGAATCTTCGCGAAGACATCCTGTCGCCGTCTCTGAATGTGACTGCGGCTGCAACGGCTTTTCCCGGTGAAGAAATCAAGATAAGAGCCTCGCACAAGAATCTGGACGGATTCACACTTCGTCTTTTCCAGGCAAAGAAATTGATCAAGGAGCAGCATTTTGCAGTCCTGCGTCCGGAAGATTATCGGACACAGGATACGGTGTTTACATTCCAGGCACCGGAAGTTGGAGAATATGTCATGCGTATCATTCCGGATATTCGTGCAAAGAGAGACAGTGAAAGCAAATTCAATGTCACACGTTTCAAGGCATTGACTTGCCGTTTGCCGGGAAATCAGTATGAAGTGGTGACACTGGACGGACAGACGGGACATCCTATACCGAATGCGAAAGTAACTCTTTATACAAATGACGAAAAGTTATTGCAGGAATTTACGACCGGGACGGATGGAAAAGTTGTATTCCCCTGGAAATCCGATTATAGATATTTGAAGGCTGCCAAAGGCGCCGATACCGCTATGCCGCTTCAAGGTGTCTATGGCGGAAGTTATGGATATTACGGAGATGAAAATAAGGCTTCGGAACAAATGACCTTGTTGACAGACCGTTCCTTGTATCGTCCTGGGCAGACTGTATATGTGAAAGGAATCGCTTATACGCAGAAAGCGGATACGGCAAATGTGCTTCCCAATAAGGAATATACCGTGATATTGACAGATGCGAATAATCAGGAAGTCGGACAGAAAAAGGTCCGCACGAATGAGTTCGGGTCATTTGCCACTGATTTTGCGCTGCCTTCTGCCTATCTGAACGGAATGTTCTCGTTGATAGTCGGAAATAGCAGGACAAGTATTCGTGTGGAAGACTATAAGCGTCCGACATTCGATATAACTTTTGAGAAACAGGCGGGAAGTTATCAACTGGGAGATCAGATAGAAGTAAAAGGTAAGATACAGTCTTATAGCGGCGTTTTATTGCAGGATCTTCCTGTGAAGTATACCGTGAAACGTTCAGCCTTTAGCCTGTGGCGGTTTGCGGAAAGCACGCAGATTGCTTCCGGTGAGGTGACTGCCAATGAGAACGGAGAATTTACAATACCGGTTCGTCTCGAAGAAAATGATGCTTATAAAAATGATGCCAGAGTATACTACCGCTATTCGGTAGAAGCCACTGCAACCAATGTGGCGGGTGAAACGCAGTCGTCTACAGATGTGATCTCGGCGGGCAATCGTTCGTTGGTTTTACAGACAGAATTGAGTGATAAGATTTGCAAGGATAAGCCGTTCCATACGGTATTCAAGGTACAGAATCTGAATGGGCAGCCTGTTGAAGTGAAGGGCACATTCTTCTTGTATCAGGCCAAAGATGCGGACTTCAAGCAGCTGGACGAGAAACCTGTTGCGACAGGCACATTCACTTCCAACGAAGAGATGACGATTCATTGGGGAAACCTTCCTTCCGGACCTTATGTGCTGAAAGCAGTCGTCAAAGACGGACAGGGCAAGGACGTGACGGCTGATGCGAATACGATTCTTTTCGCTTGGGAAGATAAACGTCCGCCTGTTGAAACGACCGTTTGGTTCTATGAGGCAAATACGGAATTTGATGCAACGCATCCGGCCGTGTTCTGCTTCGGAACTTCGAAAAAAGATGCTTATGTGATGATGAATGTATTCTCCGGCAATAAGTTGCTGGAAAGCAAAGTTCTGAATTTGTCCGATACGATAGTACATTTTTACTATCCGTATAAGGAAAGTTATGGGGACGGAGTCTTCATCAACTTCTGTCTGGTAAGAGACGGACAAGTCTATCAGGAACAGGCAAGGTTAAAGAAACGTCTGCCGGACAAGACATTGACCATGAAATGGGAAGTATTCCGCGATAAACTGCGTCCCGGACAAAAGGAAGAATGGAAACTGACGATTCAGACTCCGCAAGGGCAGGCTGCCGAAGCGGAAATGTTGGCTACGATGTATGATGCCTCGTTGGATAAGATATGGAATAGAAAACAGAATTTTAGTATTTACTATAATCAGATCATCCCCTTATTCCAATTGGATGAGCGGTTATTTCGGTAATAACTCCTTCAACTACTGGTGGAATCATAAATACCTTAAAGTGCCGGCAATGGAATTTGACCATTTTGTGACACAGGGAACGATGTCGATGGACCAGGCGTTGAATGGAATGGTGCCGGGAGTGATGGTCAGAGGATATGGCGTGCAAAAGCAGGCCTCAATGACGGGCAGTATGATGATACGGGGCGTTTCGAGAAGTAAGGCGGAAGCAAAATATGTACCTGCTTTGGCTGGAAGTGTTGCTGAGGATGCGGTATTTGAATCAGAGTTAGTGTCAGTAGAGGCAGGCAAGCTGGACGGCGTATCCGAAGAAGAAACTCTTCCCGAAGCTCCCGCCGATTTGCGTACGAACCTTGCGGAAACAGCCTTCTTCTACCCGCAACTTCGTACCAATGAACAAGGCGAAGTTTCCTTCTCCTTCACTATGCCCGAAAGCCTGACCCGCTGGAACTTCCGTGGCTATTCTCATACCAAAGGTATGCTGATGGGCACACTGGACGGTGAAGCCACTACGAGCAAAGAATTTATGCTGACTCCTAATCTGCCTCGTTTCGTACGTGTCGGAGATAAGACATCTGTTGCCGCCTCCATTTCCAACATGACCGGAAAGCCGCAGGCCGGTACGGTGAGCATGATTCTCTTTGATCCGATGACGGAAAAGGTAATCAGCACACAAAAACAGAAGTTTACCGTAGAGGCCGGAAAGACAATCGGCGTCAGCTTCATGTTTACCGTGAGTGATAAATACGAGATACTGGGATGCCGGATGATAGCCGACAGCGGTACCTTCAGTGATGGTGAACAGCAGTTACTTCCGGTACTCAGCAATAAAGAGCATTTGGTAGAAACGCTTCCGATGCCTGTCCGTGGAGAAGAAACACGTACTTTCTCTCTCGACAGCCTGTTCAATCATCACAGTAAAGACGGCAACCGACCGTAAACTAACCATTGAATTTACCGGAAATCCCCTGCCGGTATGCTATTCAGGCATTGCCTTCATTGAGCCTTCCGGAAAATAATAATGCCATTTCGTGGGCTACCGCTTACTACGCAAATACACTGGCTTCCTACATCATGAACAGCCAGCCGCGTATAAAAGCCGTATTCGATAGCTGGAAGCTACAGGGTGGAACAAAGGATACCTTCCTGAGCAACCTACAAAAGAACCAGGAAGTGAAGAATATCCTGTTATCCGAATCTCCGTGGGTACTCGAAGCGCAAACGGAAGAACAGCAGAAAGAACGTATCGCCACTCTGTTCGATCTGAACAATATTCGTAGCAACAACATTGCCGCATTGACAAGATTGCAGGAGTTGCAGAATTCAAGCGGAGCATGGTCGTGGTATAAAGGTATGACCGGTAGCCGTTACGTCACTACCTACATTGCCGAATTGAATGCCCGCCTGGCTATGATGACAGGTGAGCAACCAAGCGGCACGGCGCTTGCCTTGCAGAAGAATGCCTTTTTACCTATCTCCATCAGGAAGCTCTGAAGGAATATAGAGAAATTCTCAAAGCACAGAAAGACGGTGTGAAGTTTACAGGTGTTTCCGGAAGTATCTTGCAATATCTATATCTGATCGCTCTGTCCGGCGAACAAGTTCCGGCTTCCAATAAAGCCGCCTATACTTATTATCTGTCCAAGATAGGCGAAATGCTTCCGGCAGCTTCGATGGATACGAAAGCGATTGCCGCTATCATTCTGGATAAGGCCGGACGGAAGAGAGAAGCTCAGGAATTCATCGCTTCACTGAAAGAACATCTGACGAAAACGGACGAACAGGGAATGTTCTTCGCCTTCAATGAAAACCCGTATACCTGGGGCGGAATGAAAATGCATGCTCATGTAGACGTAATGGAAGCGCTGGAACTGACAGGCGGAAATAACGATACCGTAGAAGAAATGAAACTCTGGCTGCTCAAACAGAAGCAGACCCAACAGTGGAATTCTCCGGTAGCTACTGCCGATGCTGTCTATGCCTTACTGATGAAAGGCGTAAACCTGCTCGACAATCAGGGAGACGTGCGTATTGTCATTGCAAAGGAGGTGCTGGAAACTGTCTCTCCAAGCAAGACTACCGTACCGGGACTGGGCTATATCAAACGCTCGTTTACACAGAAGAATGTAGTGGACGCCCGTAAGATAGAAGTCGAAAAGAGAAATCCGGGCATTGCGTGGGGAGCCGTTTATGCGGAATATGAATCACCCATCAAGGATGTGAGACAACAGGGAGGAGAACTGAATGTGCAAAAGCAACTGTATGTGGAACGTATGGTGAACAATGCTCCTCAACTACAGCCTATTACAGAAAAGACCGTTCTTCAGGTAGGCGATAAAGTAGTTTCCCGTTTGAGCATTCGTGCAGACCGTCCGATGGACTTCGTACAGTTGAAAGACCAGCGGGGCGCCTGCTTCGAACCGATCGGCAGCGTATCCGGTTACAACTGGAGTAATGGAATCGGCTATTACGTAGACATCAAGGATGCTTCCACCAATTTCTTCTTTGACCATTTAGGAAAAGGAGTGTATGTGTTGGAGCATAGCTATCGTATCAGCAGAGTAGGAACCTATGAGATAGGTTTGGCAACCATGCAATGCGCCTATGCGCCGGAATACGCTTCGCACTCGGCTTCGATGACAATTATTATTAAATAACGTACAGAGAAGATTTCTTCCCCACTGGTGAGCAGGGCACTCGCCACCGATGAGGAAGGTGTTCCCCACCGATGAAGGCTGCCTTCATCGGTGGGGAACTTTTTGTTGATGAATACTGCGCTGCAGGAGTTGTCACAGGGTAAAGTATTTTCTCAAACGGTGTTAATCTATGTAATCTGTGATGAAAAACTCATCTAAAACTCCTACATTTGTGGACCAAAATAAAATATATCACATGAAACGTACTTTACTATTGATATTTACTCTGCTTACTGTCACTTTGGCGGCTGTTGCCCAACCCCGTATTTCCTCTAACAAGGAGACGCACAACTTTGGACAAATAGAATGGAAAAAGCCGGTAACAGTAGAATATACCATCACCAATACCGGAAACGAGCCGTTGGTGCTGACCAATGTCACGACTTCCTGTGCCTGTGCCGTAGCCGACTGGACAAAGGAACCCATTGCTCCGGGTGCCAAAGGAACTGTGAAAGCCTCTTTTGACGCGAAAGCGCTGGGACGTTTTGACAAGTCGATAGGCATATACAGCAATGCCACTCCGAATCTGGTTTATCTGAAATTCACCGGTGAGGTAGTGCAGGAAATCAAAGATTATTCAAAACTTCTTCCGTATGCCATCGGCAATATCCGCATTGACCGTGACGAGTTCTCCTTTCCCGATGTATATCGCGGACAGCAACCAACTATGACGTTCAGCATTGCCAACCTTTCCGACCGTCCTTATGAACCGGTACTGATGCATCTTCCTCCTTACCTGAAAATGGAGGCGGAACCTAAAGTATTGCTCGAAAGGTAAAAAAGGAACGATCAAGCTGACACTGGATGCCAGCCAGCTGCAGGACTTCGGGCTGACACAGACCGCTGTCTACTTGTCCCGTTTCTCCGGTGATAAAGTGAGTGAAGACAATGAGATACCCGTTTCGGCCATTCTTCTTCCCGATTTCTCGCGTATGACGGAGAAAGATTCTTTGAATGCTCCTTCCATCCACATCTCGGAGACGAATATTGACCTGAGTATTCCGTTGATCAAGAAGAATAAAGTCAGCCATGATATATTGATCGCTAATGCGGGCAAAACCCCGTTAGTCATCAGCAAGCTACAGGTATTCAACTCTTCTGTAGGAGTAAGACTGAAAAAGACGGTACTTCCGCCGGACGGAATGACCAAGTTGAAAGTGACGATCCACAAGCGGGATGTAGGTAATAAGAAACATCATTTACGTATCTTGATGATTACAAACGACCCGTTGCGTCCGAAAGTTGAAATAAATATCAAACGCTAACTCTTATTATCATGGAACATCCTGAAAATAACGAAGAATATAAAGGACTCGTTGTCAATAAAGGCATCGAACAGCCCTCATCCGTGAATCCTTATTTGAAACGTAAGCCCAAAAAAGCGTCAGCTTTCGGTAGCGGAATTTGTAGAAGGTATTGTGAAAGGCGATGTCACTATTCTCAGTCAGGCTGTGACACTGGTAGAGAGCGTGAAGCCCGAACATCAGGCTGTCGCCCAGGAAGTGATCGAGAAGTGCCTGCCTTATTCCGGCAATTCCATCCGTGTAGGTATCAGTGGAGTGCCCGGTGCGGGAAAGAGTACCTCGATTGACGTATTCGGTCTGCATGTGCTCGAAAAAGGCGGTAAGTTGGCGGTGCTGGCTATCGACCCGAGCAGTGAGCGCAGTAAAGGCAGTATCCTGGGAGACAAGACACGTATGGAACAACTTTCCGTACATCCCCAATCGTTTATCCGCCCCAGCCCCTCAGCTGGTTCGTTGGGAGGAGTTGCCCGGAAGACCCGTGAAACGATTGTGCTCTGTGAGGCTGCCGGATTCGATAAGATCTTTGTGGAAACCGTCGGAGTGGGACAGAGCGAAACGGCTGTTCATTCTATGGTAGATTTCTTCCTGCTGATTCAGTTGGCAGGTACGGGAGATGAATTGCAAGGCATCAAACGAGGAATCATGGAGATGGCGGACGGTATTGTCATCAACAAAGCCGACGGAGATAATCTGGAACCTGCCAAGTTGGCTGCCAGCCAGTTCCGTAATGCGCTGCATCTGTTTCCGGCTCCCGAATCGGGATGGATTCCGAAGGTGCTGACTTACTCCGGTTTTTATAATATCGGCGTGAAGGAGATATGGGATATGGTGTATGAATATATCGACTTCGTGAAGAAGAACGGTTATTTTGACTATCGCCGTAATGAACAGAGCAAGTACTGGATGTACGAAACGATCAATGAACAGCTCCGTGATAGCTTCTATCACAATCCTCGGATTGAAGCGATGCTTCAGGAGAAGGAACAACAAGTGCTGCAGGGAAATCTTACTTCGTTTATCGCTGCTAAGAGCCTGCTGGATACCTATTTTGACGAATTAAAACGATGATAAAGCAGAAACAGTGATGGATTAAAACGACCGAACATTTACCCCCGATAACTATACCCTAATTAATAACCAATTGTTAACTTTACACCTAATGAACAAAACCTTATTAACCGGGCTTTTGTGTTGTAGTTTGTCAATACAGAGCTTTGCAGACCAACCGTTAGAAGGATTCACCTATGGTTCGGTGAATGCTCCTACAGGAAAAGAGTGGGAATCTCCCGAAAACCTGGCGCTCAACAAAGAGCAGCCGCATGCTTATTTCTTTCCGTTCCAAGATTTGGAAAGTGCTCGCAAAGTATTGCCCGAAAACAGTAAGTTCTGGCAGTCTCTCAATGGCGACTGGAAGTTTCATTGGGCACCCGACCCCGATTCCCGTCCGGCAGATTTCTATCAGACTGAGTATGATGTCAGCTCATGGGATGCGATTCCCGTACCTTCAAGCTGGAATATTTATGGCATTCAAAAGGACGGAAGCCAGAAGTACGGAACGCCTATCTACGTCAACCAACCGGTCATCTTCCAGCACAGCGTGAAAGTGGATGACTGGCGCGGAGGTGTGATGCGTACTCCGCCAGCAAACTGGACGACTTACAAGCACCGGAATGAAGTCGGTTCTTTCCGTCGTAATTTCGAGATACCGCAGGATTGGGACGGACGCGAAGTTTTTATCAGTTTCGATGGAGTCGATTCTTTCTTCTATCTGTGGATCAACGGTCAGTACGTAGGTTTCTCCAAGAATTCGCGTAATACCGCTAATTTCAATATCACTCCCTATTTACAGAAAGGCAAGAACATCGTAGCCGCCGAAGTGTATCGTAGTTCGGATGGTTCCTTTCTCGAAGCACAGGATATGTTCCGTCTGCCGGGTATCTTCCGTACGGTAGCTTTGTACTCGGTTCCCAAGGTTCATTTCCGTGACTTGGTGGCTATTCCCGATTTGGACGCTACTTATACGGATGGTTCTTTGACTATCAACGCCGATATCCGTAATCTGGATAAGAAAGCCATCAAAGACTACAAGGTATATTATTCTTTATATGCCAATAAATTGTACTCTGATGAGAATACCTTGGTAGACGGATTCTTATCTCCTGTGATCGACAAAATCGCTCCGAATGAAACCGGTAGTGTTCAGACTGTTCTTAAGGTAAAGGCTCCTAATAAGTGGTCGGCTGAATTTCCTTATCGCTACACGTTGGTAGCCGAATTGAAGGACAAGAAGAACAGAACCGTTGAAATGGTTTCCACCATTGTCGGTTTCCGCAAAGTGGAGATTAAGGATACTCCTGCTTCCGAAGATGAATTCGGACTTGCCGGACGTTATTATTATGTGAACGGAAAGACGGTCAAACTGAAAGGAGTGAACCGCCACGAATCCAATCCGGGAGTAGGGCACGCCATTACCCGTGAGATGATGGAAAAAGAGATTATGCTGATGAAGCGTGCCAACATCAATCATGTACGTAATTCACATTATCCGGATGATCCGTATTGGTATTTCCTGTGCAACAAATACGGTATTTATCTCGAAGATGAGGCGAATATAGAATCGCACGAATATTATTATGGTGCCGCTTCGCTTTCTCATCCGGTGGAATGGAAAAATGCGCACGTGGCACGTGTGATGGAAATGGTGCATGCCAATGTCAACAATCCTTCTATCGTTATCTGGTCGTTGGGCAATGAGGCCGGTCCGGGTAAGAATTTTGTGGCGGCTTATGATGCGTTGAAGAAGTTCGATACTTCCCGTCCGTACAATATGAACGTAACAATGATATTGTTGATATGGGTTCGAACCAGTATCCGTCTATCGGCTGGGTACGTGGGGCCGTGCAGGGGAAATATGATATTAAGTATCCGTTCCATATCTCCGAGTATGCTCATTCGATGGGAAATGCTTGCGGTAATCTGATTGATTATTGGGAAGCTATGGAGTCTACCAACTTCTTCTGTGGAGGCGCCATATGGGATTGGGTAGACCAGTCTATGTACAATTATGACCCGAAGACAGGTGTCCGTTATCTGGCTTACGGCGGCGACTTTGGCGATACTCCCAACGATGGTCAGTTTGTAATGAACGGCATCGTGTTTGGTGACCATGAACCGAAGCCTCAGTACTATGAAGTGAAAAAGGTATATCAGCACATCGGCGTAAAGGCAATAGATACTGAAAAGGGTGTATTTGAGATCTTCAATAAGTACTACTTTAAGAATTTGGCGGAAGATTACCAGTTGGTATATTCGCTTTATGAAGACGGCAAACCGATAATGACCGGTAAACCGATGGATATCAATGTAGCTCCACGCCAACGCACACAGATCACTCTGCCGTATGATCATGCCTCTCTTAAGAAAGATGCGGAGTACTTTATGAAGCTGCAGTTTATACAGAAAGATCAAAGACCTTGGGCTGCCAAAGGCTTTCCGATGGCAGAGGAACAGATTTTGATAAAGGAGGCTACGGATCGCCCGTCCATCAGTGAAGTAACTGCCGGTGCAGCAAAACTGGATGGATTCATACTGGACAAGGATACGAAGCGCATCCTTATAAAGGGAGCTGACTTTGAAGCCATATTTGACCCGCAAACCGGAAGTATCTACAGTCTGAAGTATGGCAACGAGACTGTTATCGCCGATGGCAACGGTCCGAAGCTCGATGCTCTCCGTGCTTTTACAAACAATGATAACTGGTTCTATGCTCCCTGGTTCGAACATGGTTTGCACAATCTGATTCATAAAACAACTGAATATAAAGTACTGAATAAAGGCAATGGCACTTTGGTATTGAGTTTTACGGTAGAATCTCAGGCACCGAATGCCGCACGCATTAAGGGCGGTACAAGCTCCGGTAAGAATAGCATCGAAGAACTGACCGACAGAAAATTCGGTAGCAATGACTTTAAATTTGTCACTAACCAGATATGGACAGTGTATCCGGACGGTTCTATCGAATTGCAGTCCAGCATTACTTCCAATCGTTCAAGTTTGGTTCTGCCACGTTTGGGTTATGTGATGAAAGTTCCCCAACAATACAGTAACTTCACTTATTACGGACGCGGACCGATAGATAACTATGCCGACCGTAAGAGCGGACAGTTTATCGAACAGTATACGAATACCGTAGCAGGTGAGTTCGTAAACTTCCCGAAACCGCAGGATATGGGCAATCACGAAGATGTACGCTGGTGTGCATTGACGAATCAGGCAGGCAATGGAGCTGTCTTCGTAGCTACCGACCGTCTTTCGGCTTCGGCACTTCAGTATTCGGCTCTCGACTTGATTTTGGCTTCCCATCCTTATCAGTTGCCGAAGGCAGGCGATACCTATCTGCATTTGGATTGTGCAGTGACTGGTTTGGGTGGTAACAGTTGTGGTCAGGGAGGTCCTCTTGTACACGACCGTGTGTTTGCCAACCAGCACAGCATGGGCTTCATCATTCGTCCTGCCGGTAAGGAACTGAGTGGCGTTGCCAATGTTGCCCCTGCGGGAGATCTTCCTCTGTCTATCACACGCACCCCTGCCGGGATGGTCGAATTGACTTCGGCAAAGAAAGATGCTGTCATTTGTTATAGCATTGACGGAAGTAAAAAAGTGCAGGAATACACAGAGCCTGTCCCTATGCGTAACGGAGGTACGATCAAGGCATGGTATAAGGATAGTAAGGATATCAGCAGCACGATGAAGTTTGAGAAAATAGAAAGCATTCAAACGCAAGTTGTGTACGCCAGCAGTCAGGAATCGGGTGAAGGCGATGCTTCTCATCTGACTGACGGTGATCCGAATACCATCTGGCATACCATGTATTCGGTGACAGTTGCCAAATACCCGCATTGGGTAGATTTGGATGCCGGTGAAGTCAAGGAAATCAAAGGCTTTACTTACCTGCCACGACAGAATGGAGGAAACGGTAATATCAAGGATTACTCTATTCAGGTCAGCATGGATGGAAAAGAATGGGGAGAGCCTGTTAATAAAGGAACGTTCGCAAGGGACTCCAAAGAAAAGAGAGTCTTGTTTGACAAACCGGTGAAGGCACGTTATATCCGTTTCACGGCTTTAAGCGAACAGAATGGACAGGATTTTGCGTCCGGTGCGGAGATAACGATTCTGGCTAACTAAAGATAGCTGAATATATAGAAGAAAAGTATCAATGGGAATGTGTCCCCCCCCTTCTAAATTTATGAGGGGTTTCGACACATCCCCATTGATGCTTTTCTTTATTTTATCGGTATGAGAAAACTCCTACAACTCCTTCCCCGCCTTCTCAAAATCCGCCTTAGACTTACTCTGCGTCACAATATACACACCCAGAAACACAAGTGTAATGGCGATTCCTTTTTCCCAGCCGAAGCTCCCGATTCCCATGAGGATTGCTGCAATCGTAGCCACAATCGGCTGCATATAATTATACATGCTAACTACTGTAGGACGGAAGTAATCTCTGAGCCGTCATGATGCAGAGATAAGCAAGGAAACTTCCTCCCAGTACGACATACAATACCTGCAAAATGGCAACCGTTGGAATGCTGGTCCATTGAATGACCGAAATATCTTGATAAGAGAAAGGAATATAACACATCGAAGCATAGATAAACATCCATTTATTGATGGTCACTGCCGAATATCGCTGAGACAACCCTTTGAACACCGTCAGATAAATGGAGAAACTGATTTGCGCAACCAGACAAAGCAAGTCGCCGATCAGACTTCCGTTACCGCTGCTCGCTGCCTGACTGCTCATAATAAGGATAAGCGCTCCCCATAGCTCCCACGAAAATACCCAGTACCTTCTTGTTTGTAATCGGTTCTTTCAGATAAATGGCAGCCACAATCATGGTTACTATCGGCAAAGTAGTAGTTACGATAGAGGCGTCGATAGGCGAAGTCATGGAAAGTCCGAAAATAAAGATCCCCTGATTAAATACTAAGGCAAACAGAGAAGCAAAGAAAATCTTTAGCATATCCCGGTGGTTCACGTGCTCCTGTTTGCAGAAGATGGAAAGTATCCAGAATGCCGCTGCCGCACCTACCGTACGAAACGTGGTGACGGAGATAGCGGAAAACTCCTGAAGTGCCGATTTGCCGATAGGAGACATCAGTCCCCACATAACGTTTGCCGTGATATTAGTTAACTATTTGGTGGATAAATTTTTTTTTCTACCTTTGCGTCCATACAAATTACTAATATCTTTTTATCAATGAAATGTATACTTCTAGTCCGTGTATCAACAGAAGCTCAATCCTTTGATGAACAGGAGAAAGAACTGTATGATCTGGCTCATTTTTACGGGTATAAAGATAAGGATATTTCCTCGATAGCTACCAAAGAAAGTGCAATAAAGTTGGACGAAGAGGAAAGATTTGGCCTTAATCGTATGAAAGAACTATTGGAAACAGGTGAATATGATTGCGTGTTCGCTTGGGAAATCTCACGTATCGCCAGAAGAAAAAAAAGATTCTGTTCAGTATTTTGGAATATTTGACCAGTAAAGGAATTCAGTTAATCATCAAAGAGCCAAGAATTCGTCTACTTAAAGATGACAAGACGATTGATGAAGGTGCTGAAACCATCTTTACCCTTTATGCTCAACTTGCCGAATCTGAAATGAGAAATAAAAAGGTTAGATTTGAGAGAGCTAAAAAACAAGGTTATGATAAGGGTAAATATATGGGTGGTAAAGTAAAGTTGGGCTACCGAGTTGACGAGAATGGCTTTTGGGCGATTGATGAGGAAGATTCTAAAATAATACGTATGATGTTTGATATGTATAATTCTGGAGAGTACAGTCTGGCCGCACTTGGTGCTGAACTAAAGTCTCGTGGATATTTCAAGAACCTTTCTGTGACTTCGATGAAAACCGAAATTTACCATATGTTAAGTGCGATCCATTATATAAAGGTATCCGTACCAGCAATAATATTTATCCCCAGATTATAGATGATGAAACGTGGGAGAAATGCAGGCTTAGAAGGCAGAGTAACCGTGTCCTTTCCAAACAGAAGGGTCTCCATCTGCTGAATCCTTTGATCCGTTGTTCATGCGGTGCTCCGTATTCAGTTAATTTAGTAGACGGCACTTATTCCTGTAGAGTGAAACATAATGCAGTAGAAAAAGGGCTGATTCATTCACCGGATATCCATGTGAATACAATTGAGTCTTTAGCGTGGTACGTTGCTCTTCAGGAATTGCATGAGGACATGGTCTGTAAGCGTAGTAATGCTAAAAAAAACATATGAGGAAGAGATTAAAGTCTATAATCAGAAAATCGCTCATTCACGTGAGTTGCTGGAATCAACTATGAAACGTCGCTCTGATCTGGATGAAAGTTATTTTGTTCATGGTCGTTTTACAAAAGAAAAATATGAAGAATTGACTCAAAAACAGAATGACATCATAAAGACAGAACAAAGCAATATCAGAAAATTTGAGACTGCTATCAATAGTTTACAGCAACAGATTCAGGCTGACATAACTTTTGATGATATGCTGGATGCCCTTGGTAATTCTTATGAGCATTTGAAAAAAACGGTACTACCCCTGAAACCATGAGAAAAATAATTCATCGTTATATCACAGAAATAAATGTAGAGCCACTGGCAGGTAAGAGGACCAGTTTTTGGAAAAAAGTCATAATTCAGACTCCTCATGATGCGGAGAAACAAACCGAAATAAAGCGCCTTCGTGAACAGGGTTTAAGTGATGTGGCTATTACACTCACCAACGTTTTCTATGTCGACACTTACCATAAGAAGGCCTACTGGGATAAAGATATGCAAAATTGCGTGCCTATGGTTTATATGGAAAGAATCTTCAGAAAACGTAAAGTGAGGGAGGAAAATAGAACAACGACAGATAATCTTTAAATTATATTATAATCATGCCATGAAAGAAAAAAAAGTTTAACAACTAGCCTGCAAAGTTTACACAAGCGGCAATCCGAGTATTATGTAAAATTAGAGAAATGTCTTTCTGAAGAAAAAAAAGAATTCGCAAGGGATCGCCACCAATTTCCTTCGTGAATATCTTGTATCATTGATTGATGAATTAAAGCTGGAAGTAGCAGACGATTTAAAGGCAGAACTGTTAGGAAAGCTAATTGAGACGGAGAATCTGCTGGTTATTTATGATATGCTGAAAGAAAAAAAAAAATATTCTGTTGGAAGATAACAATGGATTACAGGTAAATCTGGCCTATGGAAATTTACATCTATGGTCCATCCTTTATGTTACCGGAGTCAGTCTGCCTGTAGCTACTATAGCTTTATATGCATTCGAGAACAGAATTTTCTGGCAGTCAGTGAGAAACAATACCCGCCTTTCCGTTGATTACAGAATGACAAGCGACGATCTATACAGGAGATTGAAAACATATCCGGAAGAACGGGCCCTGCCCTTGTTGCAAATGCTTTCCTGTTCTTCTTCCGCCTTTGATTCCCTGGTTGCCGGTTTGAGAAACAATGATGAAGCGATGTTTGTAGAGACAGTCCGTGCTAATGATTGTGATCTCCGGCCAATATCATCTGTCTGCCATGTACAGGATTTGCTTGTTTCCTTGCTGCAAATGTGCCGTTTTATTATCAATAATTTACAATTCAGTCAGGATAAAAAGACACAGGAGGAGATTTATGACCTGCTTTACTGTCAGCTGAAAGATATAGAGATTTCGTTCCCTCAAGACGAAGAGTATGCGGAGATGCAACAGAAGATCATCAGGCAAGAACTGGAGATCTGGGAGTTGCTGGAATACTTAGACCAGGTGACCCGGACAATCCTGTCCATGCTTGAAAGGGAGTTTACCCCCAAAGAATTGAAGATGATTGACAATATCATTCAGGTGCCCCTTGTAGAAGGGATTCATAGTTTGCTTAATGATTTACGACAGGCCAGCTTGTCTGACAAGCCGGTGGAAACCGAAAGTACTGACTCTGGCAGTGATGCGAATCAGGAATTTACATTGCCCGATGATTATTTCGAGTTGCCCTCCAATGAAGACGACTGTATCTCAGTAGACGATATCCATCCTTTAGTAAAGGAACGTGGAGTGACAGTATTTAAGGATTTCATAGAGTATGTTGCCGAACATGGTTATATAGAGAATAATCTGGAAACTAAAGCCAGTTTCGCTTATCGTTTGACAGGGATACTCAGACCTGACAACTTGCTGGAACGGATTGAATGGAAAAAAGACAAAGACCGCAACAGCCGTTGTCTTTATTATCTGATCAAGTATTTCTATTCTGGAAATGGAAGGAAGGACATAGGTTCTTCGGCTCTTCCCAACGGTAAGTATGAACGTATGAAACGTTTCTTTATTTGTAAAAACAGATATTCCCAATCCTTCATCATACGCAATTGGAAGCTCGGCTTTCAGGAAAAAAACTAAAAGAATTCTTTTCTGAGAAATTTGAGGAAAGGATTTGAAAACATAACATGGCATGTAAATGCAGTATTGTATTGAAGCTATTTCCAATTATTGGGGATAGCTTTTTTTGTTGTTTATACTCACACCTTCCGGTGTCCATATCATTTTTCTTAAACGATCGTTCTGTTATTTTTTTTGTTCTACACTTTCTTCTTTTGTTCTCATGTTTCCTTTCTGTTTCCTCTAAAATGATCTATACCAAATAATAAAATATAAAGCCATACATTCGCAGCGTTTAAAAACAATCGCATATGAAAATAAATAGAGAATTAGATCACTTGATGGAGTTAAAACAGAAACTTCTCCTGAAACTGAAAGCCGCCCTTGTGCTGGATCGGATTGATCTAGTGATGAAGTTGGCCAGTGAACTTCGGATTATAACAGAGGAAGAACGTTCTTTATACAATAAGGAGTAATTACCCTTCTGTCTGATATTAAAAATGAAGGTTGGTTATGATGAGGTTAAGCAACGACCTGATGAAGTGTTGCATATTATTATAATTTAAAACCAGACTAAGATGCCAGAGGATTATGAAAAAAATAGAGGGTATAGGTCAAATCCCCAGTGCTGGTTTTGGACCAGCCTTTGGTACACTTGAATGAATCAGGCACAGCTTCTCGTAATGATAAGAAGGCCTTAGTAGAGTCTCCCAAAGCTGATAAGGAGGCTGAACAAAAAGAATCTTATAATTAACCCGGAGTGATTGCTGGTAGTACATGAGCACTCCATAAAATTAAATTATATGTTGAACAATATGATTATCAAGAAACTCTATGACACTGGAGGTGAATGCAAAGGTTTACTCTTGCTCCCTAGTATCCTAAAATTGGGTGGTGCATGCTTACTTCTAAGTGTTGCACACTTTGGTCTTTACTGCCTTTATCATAGGTATAAAAAAAGAAAGTTGAACTAGATGAGGAGGTTCGCGCGAACAATGCGGCACTTCAAATCAAGTTGAAACTTAATAATGTTCATATAAATAGTCTAATAAATAAAAGTAAATTACAAAAATGAAATTAATACCTGATTCAAACAACATTGCCCGAATCACCGGGATACCGGGAGTTAAGAAGACAACCGAATACCTTTTTATAGGGACAGGTCTTACACTGGTTGTTTTAGGTTCTGTCTGTTATTTTATAACGGCGATTAAATCCCACGGTAGGATAAAGGAGCAGAATGATGTATTCGCAAACAAGCAGAAGGAAATTGAAATTGCTTCTTTATGTAAAATGCAGAAGAACGAGCAACTTCACATTCATCGTATGCAGGAAGAGCGTAAGCGGATGTCAACAGTACAAACTGACAGAATATGAAGAGCGATGACTGTATAAAACGGAATAGGGGAAGTCCAGCGGTAATAACAGATTTGAGATACTCGTGGAGAATCTTTCAACTAACGAGCGGAGGTTCCTATTTACCGAAGAAGATCCGGGTTGTGATCGTAACAGACAAACCGAATTGATAAGATTAGAAATACTTTTAAAAAGGAATCAATTATGAAATATAAAACAACAACAATCGCATCAGTATCTTGGCATAACAGCCGCAGGTTTTATTAGTGTATGGGTCTGTGACCGATTTGTCAAGAGACGTAAGCAGACAAAAAAGATGTCTATCGTATTTAACGATGTGGTGAATGATACCGAAACAGCTATACTGTTACAAACGGCTATTTCTCAAAAACGTACGAGAACCAGGATTACGTCCGGTATGATCAGGAAATGGAATATGATGGCGAAAAAGGGAATGTCCCATAAACAGATTGCCGCCGAGTATGGTGTGTCATTGGTTAGTGTAGACAGGCATTTGGCCAGGTCAGGTAGAAAGAAGACCGCCAAAACCGATAAGGCCTATTCCACAGTCCCGATGATTAACAGTGAAGTTAAAAATAACAGATTATTAATTAATAAACATGAGTTATGAGTAATAAAGTAAAGGCAATGTCCCACTCTATAATCGATGTAGGAGGTAAAATTGGATTAGGGGAGTTAGTGGACGCTACAAAGGTACTGCTTCAACTCTTTGGAAAATTGGTGGTTGCCTTATTGGTATAGGTGTAATTGGAATATACGCTTTACCCGAAATAAAGAGAAAACTTGGACAGGTTAAGATTGACGAAAAGAAAAAGAAAAACGAACTTGAAAATGACAAGGCAAAGGGAAGCGAGCAGACTTAAAATGGAAGAAAAAGATCATCTGTGTGATCTGGATATCAAAAAAGCGAAGGAGATCAGTCAGGTAAAGACTGATGAGATATCTAGGGTTATTACGATTCGTCAGGATTTTGGTCTTATGGGGAAAAAAAACGGTTGGCGAACAAACGATAGATAAAGAACCTGCTCTTGGTGAGTGGTTACAATGGTTCGATACCCAGTTCCCCATGCCGGGTTACTCCGCTATTCCTCACATCAGCACTATTCTGAACGGTTGTCCCTGGTGGCTTCAGGCCTGCCAATGCTTCTACATTTGCTTGGGACTTATGGTGCACTCTGTTTCTCGAATGTACGTGCGCAATATATGGACGGACGGTCTCATTCCCCAGTTTGCAGGTTGTGATTGTAGGAGCGCAGGGTTCGGGAAAGAGTATCTTTAAAAAAATGTGTATGAACAGGATCTCTTTCATCGAGTAGTTATGGAGGCCCGGGAGAAAAGCAGGAGTGACAAGCCTGACCAGATTATCCAAACGATAGGCAGCGAGATCTCAAAAGCAAGATTATTGGAGCTTATAGCTGGTAATCATGATGTATACTTCTATTTGATGGAGACAGAGATCGATACCGTGCGTCAATCTTTCACCAAAGGTGGCGGACTTTCCAGTGACTTGTTACGTAAAGCATTCTCCAACGAGAGTATTTCTTTGGATAATAAGCATACCCGTAATGAATGCCGTGGTACATTTCCGTGTATTTCAATTACACCTTCACCGGGACTCCCAAGGCTGTCAGACGTTTCTTTTAAAGAGGAGGAGTATGAAGATGGAACCGCTTCGCGTGTTTGTTTTGTGCAATTCGAACTTGGTCATTCAATTCCGGAGTTTGACTTACCGGAGGGTGAAGAACTGGAGAAAAATGCGTGACCAGATTGACAAGTGGCGTGAACAGTATTGCTTCAGAAGAACAAAAGAGGGTATTGATATTCCTGCCAACGAACACCGGACAGACCTCTCTTATGTATTCGGTACTCTGAAGCATTGGATCGAAAAACAGAAGGAGATGGGTGACGAGATAAGAAAAGGAGTCTCCCTTCGCATGGCCACTGTCGCCTTCCATGGTGCCATAGTACTGCATATGCTCGCCGGTGAACCCAGGAAAGACGTCCCGAAGACACGTAGGGCGATTTGTAAGTTGACCGAATATCTTGCCAACCACTGCATGGAGCGTTTTCTCTGTCAGTATTACAAGGGAGTGTACCCGAAGATGGATATACCAACCGAACCACGGCTGGGACGGAGATTAACAGACGAGGAAATTGAATGCTGGTATCCTTTGTGGAAAACTCTCGATGAAAATGGCAATCAGCTGGGTTATGGAAGGATAGCCAAACTGATTGGAGTGAGTAAGAATGATGTGAGAAATGCTTTTAGAAAGCATGAAAAAGAAATCGGATTGAGTTAATACAGATAAGGAGGACGCTACACACCGGTGTTCTCCTTTTTTAGGGGTGTAAATGCCGTTTCATAGGGGTGTAAATGCTGAATGTATGAGTATTTGATTAATTCAGCATATTATAACGAATTGCATTGTACATCAATTACTTATACAGGGAAAAACTATCTATCCTTAGAGGGTGTAAAACGTTGCACCCTGAATATGATAATGGATGTGATGACAATAGCTCATACGGTCTTAATCTAGTAGTCAAAATAGAGTTTGTCTTTCGTCGAGTAAAGTCTTCTTAATCTGATTTCCACACTAGTGTAGTTCAATAATAAACTTATATATCTTTACTTGTTTCGAAACAGCACTAAAGGTTCTTGCTCAAGTGTATATTAAGGTACACTAACCGATTTTTAGTACATTGTCAATGACACAGCCTCGATTTCATAAGTACCAGATCTCATTAGTCCTACTGTGTTTTCTTGAAAACACCTAAGATAATTATCGAAACTAATTTCTCCCGATACTCACTGAGATCTCATCTTCATCAACTCCCTTATTGTATTATGAGTAACTGGACTCTGCAATATTTCTCTGCATTCAAACTACCCTTTAACCAGTCAACAGGATGCAACATTTTTTTTTACTCTAAAACATATCCTATTTAAGTAATATTGCTGATTTTATGAAAAAAAAAATGCACTAAAATATTGTCTTCGTTAGTTGTAGGCAAACGCCGTGTGAGTGATTATTATAATAATAGTTGTAGTATATTTACTATATATCCTGCCTTCGGTTAACCTGTAAGTTATCATTCCTAAGGGTTGAATCATTGTAATTCATGGGCAATTATTCTCCTAAGTATCTTCCTGATGCGGGATATACTTGCAATCGGGAAGCGTCTATGGTAGATAAGTCTGTCCATTACTTCCCTTTAGCAAAACTGAATCCTTTATCATTATATACGAAATTATCTGTGTAATATATGATATTAGATGTTCGTGCATGGAAATAATTATTCCCATTTTTTATGATAGCAGGCTATTATATACCTGTGAGAGTGATTTTTTTCTTCGGAATAATTACTTTCCGATGAATAACTGTTGATACGCGATTACTATCCCTGCTGACTGTCTCACCTTAAGCTTTGATAATCTTATACCTGTCAAGAAGAAAAAAAGAGGGCAGTATCGCCCTGTTATGAACTGAACGCACTGCTTCTATCCTTAGATTTCCCGGATTTCTATAAAATATCCCCTCTTGCCTTTCTCATTCGTCCTCTGCCTCTCTGTGACGGGGAGATATTGTGCCAGCTCTTTAGCCTTGGCTGTTTTCCCGGTCAGCCCGATGCTGTCATATATCTTCTGGAGCATTCCCTTTACCTCCTGCCTGGAGTATGAAACACCCGCCTTGAATGTCCGCCTGCAGGCATCCCTTATCGTCTCTTGCGCGCATACCGTATTGTAAGCCCTTTCCATATCGGTTTCCTGAAAACCAAGCTTTGATAACTCCTCATAGCCCAGGGTATCATACCCAGTGATGAAATTCCATCTTAATGAACGGGTTTTGCAGGACCAGGCTGTCATACTGGGGGTATTGTTTTCTAAAACGGGCATACCCGGCCAGTCTGTCTTTTTGGGGGCGCATTGTAGTACCAGCTCTCAAACTGTTTCAGCTCCTCCGGTTTCTGGTACATCCTGACCGCATCCTGAATACTTGTTAAGAGCCGGCAGGAATTATTGTAATAGTAGTTTCTCTGGTGCCACCTGTTCCACCGGGCTACCATAACCAGATAATTGAAACCGATTGTGGTGTGCCCGTTCTCCCGGATAAGATCAATATAATCATCCACAAACCTCCTGTCCGTTGCTTTGTCCCGGTAAAGCTCGACAAACATCTCCCTGGCATTGTCCGGCGCATTGTTATATGTATCGAGGATCATTTGTGATTTTCTCTCCATCTCTCTCTGTTTCCGTTCAAACTCCTCCTTGGTTACCCTCTCCGGCATCGTCTTGTAATATATGGTTGCATCGTGACGGAACGGGTTCATGTCAAGCCTCTGCCTTCCCAGGATCTGGGGTATGTCCAGCATGATATCGAGTGTCTGCCATTCCTTGCCCGCATTGATAAAGATATAGGTGCTGGCATTGGTCGAGTAGAAGTCCACACCTTCGAATGAGGCTTTTGTACAGAATGTGAAAAGTCTTGTTTACCGGATTATTCCTGTCGGCACATAACCCGCCTGCCACGAAACCTTTCGGCAGTTCTGAAGCCTTGCTCTCCGAACACGTATGGTCACTTCATCCGGTTTCAGGTTGTTCTGCCCGATGATGTTCCTGATGGACCTTTTACTTCATTGAGGAATATACAGGCTTCACGGGAATATACGACATTTCCCTGCAGGACCTTCCTTGCAAAATATCCGTTTTCCTGTATCGTTGTATTAAGCGGGCGCATAGTTTCTCCGCACTTTCACCGCTCTTCATCCTTACCTCCTTTAGTGTAGGCTCCTCAATGACCTCCGGGTCCCATTCCAGCTTATAATAGGGAATACCTGCGAATTGTGGTATATTATCAGGAGAATATGTCGGGAATGGGTGTTGCGGAGAGGTAACAGATTCGCCGTGCTTCCCTGTCAAGGTATACCAGGAAATTCATGTCCGTACTTCCTTTGAACGTCGCATCTCCCATAAGGCACTGAAACTCATCGACCACAAACAGGAATGTATCTGTCACTCTCCTCGACTTGAGTACGGAAAGTACCTTGTCCGACGAATCCAGTGTGACCTGTATTCTGGGTGGCCTTGATAACTGCCCGAAAGGCAAATTTCCCTGGTGACAGTCCAGGTATACGCCTAAATCCAGCATTTTCTCTCTTATTGCTTCCGCCCTGTCGTTGCACAGGGGGATATGGAAGAGAAAAGTGTCGGGGTGCTGTTTATGCTTTTCCTTGAGCACCTGAATCCGTGGCGAAATAATCACTACCGGCAGACTGGAATTGATGAACATTGATGTCCCTCCGCAACCTGTTATCGTCTTATTGAGAATAAATTTTCTGTCTATGGGTAGAATCCCCTTCAGGAGCCTGTCGTAGTCACTCATATACCTGCATTTCTCAGGCATATCAATTTGTATCATATTCATATTTATACTTTGTTTATAAAAGGTTTGCAATATTTTCCTACCCTTCATTTAATCGTTGAAGGGTAAACGGAACGCAACATTTTTTTTTACTCTAAAACATACTATTTATAAGTAATAATACCGATTTTATGAAAAAAAAAAAATGCACTAAAATATTGTATTCGTTAGCTGTAGGCAAACGCCGTTTGAGTGATTATAATATAGTTATCATACAGTTCTAATAGTTATCATATATCCTGCCTTCGGTTAACCTGTAAATTATCCTTCTGCAGCATTTCCTTCGAATCCCCTTCAGTCCTTAATATACATTGAACTCCAATGTCCCGAAGTTATTCTTCTCAGCCCTGTATGCATTTCTCACATGCCCCAGTATTTCCTCTTCACTCATCGTAGGACTTTTCCATCCTTCAGTGAAATACCCGATAGCCAGGCTCTCATCCACTCCCCATTTGCACATCAGACAGGCCAGCTTAAAGATGCTCTCCGCCCTGTTCCCCTCTTTCCAGTATTCCGGGTTATTTTTCTTCCAGAAAGAGTTTATAATATTGATAATGCTTTTGTCCGACACTTTTCTTTCTGCATGGGGTTGTATCACTTTGCCCTGCGCCCTTACGGTGGGGATATAATGAAACGTTACCGGATTAGGATTCATCCATATGTCAGGATCATAGCTGAGATAGTTTCTCCTTGCCATATCCTTGCAGGCACTATCCTTACCGGCCACGTTGAAATTGTCCAATAGTTGTGCGTATAAATCCCTGTGCCTGTCCGGGTCGGTATTATCATGCAGTATCAGTGCTTTCAATCCCCTTCCGCTTGGAGTTACGAATACACATAAGACACATGGAGTTCTTATCAGCCAGTTTCGCAGATCTGTCATTTCAGCTTGTGTCCCTATATGGTCAAAGTCCATTGCCGTCACATTTGAATACGATATCAGATGCGTACTGTCAATTTCTGAAAATGTACCGTTATAGGCCACGGCAGGCAGTAGTCTGGCCTTCCAGTACTGCATTTCATTCTCCGGTTGTTTCCTTATATGTTCTATGGCCCGTGCCAGGGTATATTTACCGTACTGATTGTCACACAGCACCATGTTACCATCACGGATCATGCCATGTAACCCGTGAGAGTGTCGGATAGCTCAGATTGTACCTTGTATGGTTGATTCTATGTGCTAATGTGATATAACTATCCATGATCGTCCGGCATTATTTTTTTTTATCCATCTGAGGTTCCGGGTGGAGTTATTGGACATGTCCCCGTCAATATGTTCCACTTCCGTATAAAGCTTCGGGTTCATGTTCGGCAGGAACGTTCTTGTAACCAGGAGGTCCGGATAAACCTTCTTATTATTTATGATGATATTTTTCCTGTTCTTTTACTTTACGTGAATACAGGCCTTCATACAAATCACAGAGGACCTCCACGCTTTCATATATTCCCAATGCATACGCTTTCTCAAACCATTTGATGGCTTTCTTATAATCTACAGGAGCTCCATACATGCCTCCAAGATGTATCTTCCCTATTGTGAAAGCCGCCGACCCCTCACCGGAGGCAGCGGATTGTCGTAGTAACTCCATTCCTTTTTTCACTATCCTGAGGGCAACCTTTCCCTTCCAGATATATACACGCCAGATTAATCTTTGCTACAGGTATCTTGTCTGCAATGCTTTCCAGCAGATTAATAGCCTTGTCAACGGTTACTACCAGACCTTCCAGGTAGTACATGGCGACATTGTTGATCCCATCCGCCAGTCCCTGTATTGCGGTTTTGATATACCAGAAGAAAGCATTGTCAAAGTTTCCTTCGTTTTCATAATCCTGTGCTAGCAGGTACATGGTTTCCGCATCACCTGCCGCTGCTTTTTTTAATAATTCTTTTTTTTCGTTCTTCATTTTTATTCAGTTTTAGTATGCCTTCCTTATTTAGCGTACATGTATAAGGATTTCAGGGTTTTCCCAGGACGGTATTTTATTTAATAAACATGTCAAGGTTATCTGTGGGGTTGACGGTTGTATATGTATATAGTGAGTAAAAGAGGGCATAACTGTATTGAACCCGATGAGGAACTATTGCTAATTCGTATTCTCAGGTCGGATAACTTTTGAGGCACTTTGAAAGTTTTGACGGCTTTCTTCGTCACCTCCCAGATCTGCATATCCAATCATATGAAAAATGTTTTGAACTGTACATGTCCATTCATTATATGAGGTCTGGAGCTCTTTATAAACAGGTTTAGTGTCATAAATTTATAAAAACGCTGTTGTCATCACCCCTCATCCTGATAAATGATGAAAGATAATAATAAATCATGTTTAAAATAATTAGAATGTTAAGGCAAGCAGAAAAGTGGTTTCCTGATTTGGGAACTATGGTTTCCGGGCATCTCCTGATATATGTTGTTTCAGCTAAAGGGAACCATGAGCGGATTATTCCCTGGAGTCATTCTGTTTTCAACCGGACTCTGCATTGAATGGTTGTTGAAAACAGGTCTGTACAGCCACCTATGACTTATTTACGAAAAGTATGGAAATTCGGACAGGTTATTGAAACAGATACTGGTGGACGCTATACAGGAAGGGAATGCGCAATATGCAATATTTGTCGGAACAACTGAAAACCAATTCGGAAGATATCTTTTTAATCGTCCCAATACCGGTATCAACAATTATATAAAATCAAAAAAACATCATGAATAAAAATATCAAAAAAGCAGCCGTTTGAAAAAGAGATCGACGGCAGAAGAATGAGATATTGTATGAAATATAATATCTGGGTAAACCGTGAAGGTACATATGTCTATAGAGAATATAAAGACCCAGCCTGGAACCATGCCTTGCAAATCCATACCCGCCCGGACGGAAGTAAATACCTGGACACGAAAAGCCATGGGGAAATACCTCTTGATGAAGCTGTAGCCATCTGTTTCAGTCCTATGCCCCGGGATGGCAGGAAATATGTACCGGTTCATAAGGATAATAATCCGGGCAATTGTCATGCCTTCAATCTTACATGGAAACAGGTCCCGAAGTATTCTCCGACCGACAAGGAAAGAAAGCTGGATAACGGACTGGTGGTACGGTCGGATGGTACCATACTTGATAAAAGGGAAAAAACTGTTTGTAGTCACGGTAATCGGTGACAGCGATACGGATCGGCTGGTTTCTGTGGATCCTTACGTATGCTATTATCGTAAGAACCGTTATGGTTCTATTGACGAGAGACGTGCGCGTGTTGATGCTCTTATGGCGGAAGCGGAATTTGTATTCCGTGCCTTCCATAATACAAAGGAATTGGAAACCAGGCATTTTACTCCTTACTATTTGGGAAAAGCAAACACAATCCCTTCTCAAAACCTGATAGACGCATTCCCGATGAAAGCGAGCGGATATCCCATTGCTGATACGGGAAATTCAGGCTATGATGCGTCAGCTCCTTATAGTGGACGTGACAACCGTTTCTATCTGACCGTTTATTATCATGGTGCAACTTATGGAGGCACCGGATTACCTTTGGATGTGGTTTATGGCGGTAAAGATTCTCCGTCCTATGACTTTAAGGCTTCACGCCCGGCTACTACCGGCGAAATTTTTGAGCAAGAAAGAAGCTATGCTCGACCCGATTACGTCCACTAATGCACAACATTATTACCCGATTCTTCGTAAAGCGGAAGTTTTTCTTAACTTTGCCGAAGCCGCCAATGAAGCATGGGGACCCAAAGTGAAGGGGACTTATCAGGATGCGGAAGGCAATACTGTGACTTGCAAATATTCTGCTTATGACGTGATTAAAACAATCCGTAAAGCATCGGGTGGAATCACGGATACGCGATATCTGGATGAAATGGCTGCCGATAAGGAAAGTTTCCGCGAACTGATACAGAATGAAAGACGGTTGGAATTGGCTTTTGAGAATCATCGTTACTATGATATGCGCAGGTGGCTGCTACCGTTGAATGAGCCGGTAAGGGGAGTTGAGGTGACGGAACAGAATGGCGTTTTGCATTTTGATACATCCAAAGAAGTGGAGGCGCGTAAGTTTGACGATATCCGTTACTACTATTCTCCACTGCCTTATAATGAATGTGTGAAGAACCCGAATCTTGTCAATAACTTAGGTTGGAAATGATAACTAAAACTGTAGAATGATGAAAAAGATAAATATTAGCTGGTATTGCATGATGTGTCTGTTGTTGATGACATCTTGTTATGAGGAGTACGCGAAAGACTATGACTATTCGACCACTTATTTTGCTTCTCAAAAGCCGTTGCGTACGGTGATTTCCGACAGAGATATGTCTATGAAGGTAGGAGTGGCTATTGGCGGCAAGAGAGAAGTGGACACGGGTGACTGGGCGGAATTTGAGATTGACCCGGCCTTGTTGGACGGAACGGGACTGACGCTTCTTCCCGAGGAGTATTACACGTTGTCGGACGCGAATACCTTCAGAGTCTCTAAAAGTTCATTGGCGGTAGCGGATGTAACAATTAACTTTACCGATGCTTTTTATGCCGATGCCAATTCTACCAAGTTGCACTACGCCCTTCCTTTTAAGATAACGGACAGTTCTTTGGACAAAGTGCTGGAAGGACAAGAAACCAGTGTTGTGGCAATTAAATACATCAGCACCTATCATGGAACTTACTATGTGAAAGGTAAACTGAAAGAATTGAATGCTGCGGGCGAAGTGTGGTGGAAACTAAAATATACGAGAATAAAGACTTGTCACAAAATATCACCCGCAATGTAAGCTCGTTGTCCAAAAATGTGATTGTAAGGGAAGGTGTAGCGGACTATACGGTAGCCAGTACGGAAAATGTGAAAATGACTATGCAACCGGACCATACGGTAATCGTAGAGACGTTTGACGGAGGACTTGCGATTACCGATGGAAGCGGAAGTTTTGATGACACGAAAGAACGTCTTGAAATCTCATTGAAGTATCGCTTTACGAAAGAAGGCAAGCAGTATGAAGTAGAAGAGACTTTGATTCGCCGGCAAGACCCGTTGAAGGATTTGCGTTTTGAAGAATGGTAATCAATAAGAAACGTTTGATGAAGAATGTTTATTTATGGGGATGGATACTTATATGGGTATCCATTCTCCCTTTGAAAGCACAAGAGGCGTGTCCCGTACCTCTTTATACGGATCCTGTATATAAAGGAGCAGCTGATCCGGAAGTGATATGGAATGAATACGAAAAAGAATGGTGGATGTTTTATACTTCCCGCCGGGCTGTTTGTGAAGGAGCGCCGTTACCGGCTTTGGCTATCGGGGTGGCCGTTTCTAAGGATTGGAAGCAGTGGAAGCACAAAGGGATATATCAAAATAGACGGCGTTGGTGGCAGTCCTACAGGAGGTGATATTTTATGGGCACCGGGAATTATTAAGGAAGGTAATCAATATCACATGTTCTTGACATTTAAGAAAGGTACTGGACGTGGAGGACGTTGGGGAATTCCGGAAAGTGTATTGTTGCATTTGCAGGCTCCTGCAAATGATTTGTTGAATGGCTGGCAAACTTATAAAATATTGCGTGTTCCGTATGCTTCGATTGATGCGACATTGGTGAAAAAGGCTGGCATCTGGAATCTTTTCCATCGGTGTATTGTCAAAGGACAGAAGGGCGTAAATACATTTCGGGCAACTACGGATGATTTGGATAAACGATCGGTCGAGTGGAATTATCTGGGACCGGCAAAAGGGGATGTGAATGATATTAAAGTTACCGATTACGGTTATCAGGAAGCACCCTATAGCTTTTATTGGAAAGGTTATTATTGGCTGCTGACCGATCATACTTCTGCCGGATTTCCAGTATATCGTTCGGATGACCTTGAATCCTGGAAATTTATGGGTGAACTTATGAAAGAAGATGGAGAACATGAGTTACAAAAAGGGGCCGGTCAGACATCCGGGTGTTGTCGTGCTGGGAGATCGTGCTTTTGTGTTTTATTTTTGTCAACCTTTTATCAGCAAAAGGAATAAGAAAGAACAGGAGAAACGTCCGGACGAATATGCTTGCTATGTACACGTCACCGAACTGTTTTATAAAGAAGGCAAATTGACTGCCGACCGCAACAAAAAAGGTGATTCCTCCCACTGATTTACGTCCCGCGAATGGAACTTGGGGATTTGTAGCTGACTAAGCAAAGGATATAGCTAACCAAAAAAATAAATGACAACATGAAAGAACTCTTATCTATTATTACCGGCAATCTGTTTTGTCAGATGTGCTTCGGAAACAGCAGAAAAGCCGAATGTTATCGTCATCCTTGCAGATGATTTAGGCTTCGGTGACGTGAGCGCGTATGGCTCTGCCACAATACATACTCCGCATATCGACAAGCTGGCTAACGAAGGGGTGTGTTTCACAAACGGCTACGCCACGTCCGCCACATCTACTCCGAGTCGGTATGCGCTTATGACCGGTATGTACCCGTGGAAAAACAAAGACGCCAAAATCCTGCCCGGCGATGCTCCTTTGATTATTGACGAACATCAGTTCACTCTGCCCAAAATGATGCAGTCCGCCGGTTATACGACAGGAGCGATCGGCAAATGGCATCTGGGTATGGGCAACGGAAATGTAAACTGGAACGAAGTCGTGAAACCGGGAGCAAAGGAAATAGGTTTTGATTATTCATGCCTCATTGCCGCGACGAACGACCGTGTGCCTACGGTATATGTAGAAGACGGGAAGGTGGTCGGTCTGGACCCAGACGACCCGATAGAAGTGAGTTATGAGAAGAACTTTGAGGGTGAACCCACCGCGTTGTCCAACCCCGAATTATTGAAAATGGAGTGGGCGCACGGCCACAACAACTCGATTGTAAACGGCATCCCCGCATCGGCTACATGAAAGGCGGCAAAGCTGCCCGTTGGGTGGATGAAGACATGGCAGACTATTTTGTCGGTAAAGTGAAGGATTTCGTGTCTGGACATAAAGACGAGCCTTTCTTCCTCTACTACGGACTTCACCAGCCACACGTACCCCGTGCACCTCATAGCCGTTTTGCAGGTACAACTACAATGGGTCCCCGTGGAGATGCAATTATCGAGGCAGATTGGTGTGTCGGCGAGCTGATTGCTCATCTGGAGAAGGAGGGTTTGTTGGAAAATACGATGATTATCTTCTCCAGCGATAACGGTCCGGTGCTGAACGACGGCTATAAAGACGGTGCTGCCGAGAAAGTGGGCGAGCATAAACCTGCCGGCGGATTGCGCGGGGGAAAGTACAGTCTCTTTGATGGCGGAACCCACATCCCGTTATTCGTCTATTGGAAAGGAACGATTTCGCCCGTTATATCGGATGCGTTGATTTGCCAAATGGACCTGATAGCTTCGTTGGGCAAACTAGTGGACGCTTCCTTGCCCGAAGGGCTTGACAGCCGTGAGTATCTGGATGCTTTTATGGGCAAAAAACTTCAGGCGCGTGAAAATCTAGTTGTCGAAGCGCAAGGCCGTATGGCGTATCGTCAGGGCGACTGGATGATGATTCCACCGTATCGTGGGCAGGAAAGAAATCTTACCGGCAACGAACTGGGTAATTTGCCCGAATATGCCTTATTCAATCTTAAAGAAGATAAAGCTCAGCAGGAAAACAGGGTTGCGGGAAACGAACCGTTGCTGGAGGAAATGAAAGAGAACTTCTTTACACTGACAGCCGGTTATTATAAGAGTGAAGTTTGAAGAAGAGCCGTTGAAGTAATTGGGCTTGATGGTGCGGATTGTTTCCTGACGGTAGATAAAGTGTTCCATTACTTGATTTTGAAGTGACAACTTGCCTTGTGCACACTTGGATTAGGTATCTATCTCAGTACAGTTTGTATCCAACTCGCTCGGAAGCATTCCGAATTCTTTTTTTTAAAACATATACTGAAATATTTCGGATCGTTGAATCCGACTGCATAGGCAATTTCGGAAATACGTGGATTGCCTTTTTTCTTTAACATCTCGTACGCTGTCTTTAATCGAATATCTTTAATGAGGTTTGATGCAGACATTCCTGCCAGTGATTTCAATTTCCGGTGCATTGTTGATTTACTTATTCCCATCAGGTTTGCAAGTTTGTTTTGGTCAAATTCGGTATCTACATAATTATTATTTATACATTCTAAGATTGATTTCAGGAAAATTTCATCATGTGTCGTATAATTCAGCGCTTGCGGTTCAAAAGCAGATTGTTGTTTAAATAAAGTCCTGTTTTGAGCTCTGGTATTTAACAAATTTGTAATTCGTGCTTGCAGTCTACTGACAGAAAAAGGTTTTGTCAGGTATGCATCGGCACCAGATTCATACGCATTGACAGCATCTTCGTCGGATATTTTGGCAGTCAGCAGGATGATTGGTATGTGACTGAATTCGATGTCTTGTTTTACTTTCCGGCATAATTCATATCCGTTCATCTCGGGCATCATGACGTCCGATACGATTAGACTAATATCTTCCCTGTGTCATCACTTCTATGGCTTCTTTTTTCCATTTGTAGCAGTATAGATATTATATCGTTTAGAGAGCATATTTTTTAAGAGCAAAAGTAAATCCTGATTATCTTCTACAACGAGAAGATTGTACAAAGTGTCATTATCCGAAAGTTCTTCTACAATATCTGTAGTCAGAAACGCATCGTTTTGCTGGTTGTTTTCATTGCGTTCATCATTCGTGTAGTCGGCAGACGTTATTGGGAATTGTATGGTGAAACAGACTCCCTTGCCGGGATAATTTTCCACATTGATTTCTCCTTTATGTAAGGTTATCAGATCTTTTACTAATGAAAGACCGATACCGGTGCCTATTGTATTATATTTCCTGAAATCTCCGTCGTAGAATCGTTTAAAGAGGTTCTTCATAGTACTTTCGGAGAGACCGTTACCATTATCTTTCACTGAGATGCGGGCATATTTTTTCATCTTGGATATATGAAAGATGAACCTCGACAAGAGCGCCTTCTTTATTATATTTTAGAGCATTTGATAATAGATTGTAAAGTATTTTGTCTAATTTGTCTGCATCATAATATACTTCTCTTTCGTCGGTTTCATTTATAAGAGTGATATCAATATTTTTTTGTTTCATCAAAGGCTGGAAACTTTCTATATTTTTTTTGCAATAAAATGAGACAAGTTATGTTTGGAAACCTGAAGCCGAAGATTGCCGGTTTCTGCTTTTCTAAATTCCAGTATTTTGTTGAATGAGCCTTATTAGCCTGTTGGTATTAGTAGTTATGACATCATATTCCCGCTGGGTTATGAGTTTACGGATTTCTTCCGTTGCCGCTGCAATAATGGTGATAGGTGTGAAAAGTTCGTGTGTAATGTTAGTAAAAAAACGTAGTTTAGCTTGGTTTACCTCATCGTTCTTCTCTCTTTCAATTTGCTGAATATGTATTTCAGTCCGTAACTTTAATCGTTGTTTAATGGAGTGATAGATATACATAATAAAAGATAAGATCAGGCAGGTGTATAGAAGATATGCCCACCAAGTTTTCCATAATGGGGGAATAATGGTGATTTTTAAGAATTTTGTTGTTTCATTCCAATTACCATATTCGTTTGTTGATTTCAATTTGAATTGGTAGACACCTGCGGGGATATTGGCATAGTGGGCAAACCGTTTGCCGGAGGTTGTATATTGCCATTCCTTGTCATATCCTTCTAATTGGTAAGCATACCTGACTTTATTGGGGGGGCAGTGTATATCATTGGGGCGAATTCTATCGTGAAATTGGAATAATTATGTGGAATCCTGATTTGTTCAGAGAATCCGGGTATTAACGGGCATATTTTTTTTCCTGTTGATAGAATCGAGTGATGAAATAGAATGGTTGTCAAGTTTTAAATCTGTGATAAAAACATTGCTGTTTCTTTCCGGGGTATTTATTTCCGAAGGAAAAAAATGTATATACCCTTGGTGTGTGCCGAAATATATTTCTCCTTGTTCTGTTTGGCTGACGGCTCCGGGAAGAAATGTGTTATCAGGAAGTCCGTTACTTTTATTGTATAATCGGAAACTGGAGTTTTTCAGGTTGTTCGAAGGATAGAATCTGATGAGGCCGATATTACTTCCCAACCATAAAGTTCCTTCTTTGTCTTCAGTGATGCTGGTGATCAGGTCAGTAGGAAAATCTGTTATTTGATTAATTGAGACAAATTTATCTTCATTTTCGTCATAGGCACACAGCCCTCCGCCATCTGTACCTGCCCATATATTTTTTTTATTGTCTTGATACAGGTATTTTACATTTGCTGCTGCTAGTAATCCATTTTGGATATTGTATTTTTTTATTTGTTTCACCTTTAAGGTTTGTGGGTCAATCTTTATTTGGATAATACCATCAGAAGTCGTTCCTGCCCAGATTGTACTATGATTGGATTGTATGATCGTGTTATAGTCATTCTTTTCATTTAATACCATAATTTCTTGTTGATTATTTGCATCCTGATGGCAGATAAAGTTTTTACCGGTAATCCAATAACCTTCAAATTGGGATTCGATAACCTGATAAATGGGTTGTCGGAATTTGGTTGATTTTTTGATTTTCATAGGTGGCTGCTCAGATAGGTTAGGGTGGTAAACATATAGTCCGTTTTGGGTACCTAACAGAATGTTCCCGTTGACGGAAGATTGCACCATCGAATGAATTCTGGTGAAAAAATTGATACTGGAAGACCTGTCAAGACTTTGATAAGTTCGTATTTCTCCAGTTTTTGTATTCAGGATAGCCAACCCGCTGGTCCCGATACCTGTCCATATTTGCTGTTGCTTGTCAATGAGCAGACTTCTTACCGAATTCGATTGAAACAGACTACGAATTTTAGGCATTTTATCAGTCTGGAATCCCAGATATTTTGTTTTAACATAACAGATACCTCCTCCCAAAGTGCCTATCCAGATATTCCCTTGTTTGTCGTTGATCAAGGCGTCAACTTCGTTGAAAGGAAGTGCTTTAGGAGTATCTGAAGGGTATATATTGTTCCACTTTATATCACTTTGCTGCGAAGACACAGTAGTGATACTGATTCCTTTTCTTGTACCGAACCAAAGTGTTTTTGTTTCTTTGTTTTCGGTAATTGCGTAAATATAATTGTCGGAAATCTTATTTGTCGGGTCTTCGGCGGAAAAAGTAATCCAACTCAGTTTCTTCATGTCGTAGGGGTGTTGTAATAAGGTTACTTCCTTTACCGAAGCTACCTATCCAGATCCGATTTTGTGAATCTTCAAAAAATGACATGTGCTGAATTATATTCATTTAACTGCGGGTATTCTATCCATTTTTTATCTTTCGGATGATATCTGAAAAGTCCTTCCGACCAAGTGCCCACCCAAATGTTTTGTTTACTGTCGACAAGCATCCCTTTGATTGTTTTGTCTAGTATTTTATGGCACGAATCCTTTTCCAGACAATAATTGTATAAGCCGTTGTTAGTTCCGACCCATATTTCTCCTTCTGCGGTTTGGGTAATGCTGGCAATATAGTTTCTAGAAAATTGCGGATGTTTGCTTTTTATTATATGCCCTGTTTTTTTATTCAGGATATTGAGTCCTTCATTTGTACCTATGTAGAGATTTTTTTGTTCATCTTCTTTCAGACAAGTGATACGGTTGTGTGTTAACAGATTAAAATTGTATACGTTAGAACGGTATTCGGTAAGGTCATATCCGTCAAATTGATACAAATCCTCCGGTGGTGGCAAGCCATATAAATCCGTCACTGTCCTGATACAGGCTCAATATTTCATTGTTGGGTAGATTGTCCAAGTGGGACACTTTCTCAAACTGGAAATTCTGTGCCTCTTCCGAATAAATATTCTGTCGGAATATAATTATTGTAAGAATGAACAATATCAATATTCTCATTGTATTTATAAATGTGATTTTTTTAGACAAAGGTACGATTATTAAGCTAAATTTACCAGTTTTTATTAATTGAATTTACTCTATGTTAAAACGAGACCCACGGGTCCCCCTATTTCATGCAGGCGCTTGGTCAGGATGTTTGTGAAGCTCTTGATAAGTTCGGGATGTTCAGAAGCGACATTTTTTAATTGATACGGATCCTCCCGGTTGTCGAAGAGAATCGTTTTAGTGATTCCTTTTTTGGCAGATTTTGCCAACACAAATGTGTAACGGTTGGTTCGTAGGCCTCGCATATTTCCTTTTGACAGACTTTCCCCGGGCTTTATGTAGAGGGCAAAAATCCGGGCGTTTATTGTTTTTTCCCAGTAAAATACTGCTGTAATCCTTGCCATCTATATTTTTGTGGAATTGCTTTTTCCAATCCAGCCAGTCCTAAAAGTGTGGGCATTATATCCGGACTTCCTAAATGTAATGGTTCTATGCCGGGACGAATCCGTTCCGGCCAGCAAATGATGAAAGGAATGCGGAAAGATTCTTCGTAATAAACTACTTTTTGCATCAAACCGTGACTTCCCAACATTTCTCCATGATCAGCGGTGAATACGACAATTGTGTTTTCTTTTTTGTCCGGAAGCTTCTAAAGCTTTTTAGAATACGACCGATTTGTTCATCGACTCCTGTGACGCAGGCGAAGTAATCTTGTACGGAACGACGACCGGCATCTCCTTTGTTGTCTTGCGGGACATTGGGACGGACCAACAGTTTTTTTTGCCGGAATGTTTTGATATAGATTCTTATATTTTGATGGAACTTGGTTATATGGCCCGTGTGGCGGATTTATAGAAACAAATAATGCCCATGGCTTTGACTGTTCTCGTTTCTTGGCAGTTCCTTTGGCTGTGATAAAATCAATTGCTTTATCTGCTTCAAATTCAGGTCCCCATTTGTGGGCGTATGTCGTATCGTTTACTGTTGCATCGTTTATCCAATAGTAGGGATTCATGTGACGGTTATGGCAACCATATGAACACCAGTATTCAAAGCCGTGTCGTTTTGCTCCTTTGGGTGTATATGTATCCCATACGGCATTCTGCCATTTGGAGGCAACGGGGCCTTCCGGTGCATCAAGATGCCATTTGCCGATGTATCCGCAATAATATCCACCGGCTTTCAGTACGTCGGATATGCAAGTTTCATCTTCACGGAGATAAGTGCCGAATTGATTGGCATAGGTGTTGCAGTTTGTGCGGATGTGATTGTTATGAGGATATTTTCCTGTCATCAGCATACCTCTGTAAGGACTGCTCAGAGGCATACAACTGACTGCATTCTCGCAATACATTCCTTCCGATGCAAGACGGTCCAAGTTGGGAGTTTTCACCGGGTCCTCGTTCAGGAATCCCAATGACTGCACCCTGTATTGGTCCGGAAAAAAATAAACAGAATGTTGGGTTTTTTTGATTGTTGCGCTTTGGCAAGGCAGCCTGTTCCAATGCAGGCAAGTGTGATGAATCCGGCTTGTAATATACGTGTGGTCATATTCATTGTTTTAAGGTGTGATTATTTTTGATGTTTTCTTTTTCCATTCTCCCGGACTGAAGCAAGACGCTTTGCGGTTTTCCATCAGATCCTTATGTATTTGCCGGGTGACTTCATTCCATACCCCTTCTCCCCATAAGATAGGATTGACAAGGCCTTTCTCCCAGGTTTCGATTGCTTTATTCATCTCCCGGCTTTTATTGGGGAGCTGACTTTGCAAATCTTCTGTTTCTTCCAGGTTATCTTTAAGATTATAAAGTTTTTCGCCTACTCCTTTCACGCGTATCAGTTTGTAGTCTCCCCCATTCGCATAGCTGCCATATCTTCTTTTCTCCAGAATAATTCTGAATGTGGTGCTCCTTTTTTCTTTCCGTTGACGTATGGCATCAGGTTGACACCGTCTAATGGCTTTTTTAATGTTTTTTCGCTGATACCTGCCGCATGGATTGCCGTAGCAAATATATCGAGTGATGAGGTCAGTCCCTCATAATATCCTTTTATTCTGTTTCCATATACCATAAAGAAAGGAACACGGTGCCCACCTTCGAATTTGTTGCCTTTAAATCCTTTCAGAGGATAGTTGCTCGACTGGTTGTTGTGTGCCCCACCGTTGTCGCTTAGGAAAAAAATCAGCGTATTTTCGTACTCTCTGGTTTCTTTGAGTGCATCTATTACGTTACCTATTCCTCTGTCTACTGCCCATGTCATGGCTGCTAACTTTTTTGTCTTGGGTGTTCTTTGAATCTGTCAAGATCTTCTAGAGTAGTTTTTCCATGGGTGTATGTACGGCATTAAATGCCAGGTACATCATAAATGGTTTCTGTTGTTTACTTTGTGCTTTGATATATTTGCTGGCAGCGTCAGCGAGTAAGTCTGTCATGTATCCGTCAAAACTCAACTGTTTTCCGTTTAACTGTAAATTGTGTGTACTGCCTGGTTTATCATCTTTCTCTGGTTGATAGAAATAAGAACGGCTTCCGGATATAAACCCGTAGAAAAACTCGAATCCGCGTTTATTAGGGTGATATTCGGGAGCATCTCCTTGATGCCATTTACCGATACAGGCGGTGGTATAACCATTTTCCAGAAAAATATCTCCTATGGTGGATTCTTGCAGTCCGAGCCCTAAAGTATCTCCCAGATTACATTCATATCCGGAACGTTGTTGATAACGTCCGGTCAGTATGCCAGCTCTGGAAGGGCCGCTGACGGTTGCTGATACGTGTGCGTCTCGGAAGATCACTCCATTTTTGGCGAGATTATCAATATATTAGGTGTTTGTATGTCCTTACTTCCCATGAATCCTGAAGTCATTGTATCCGGCATCATCAAGCACGATGACAAGTATGTTGGGCTTTTCTGTTTGGGATGAAGTTAGACTGTTACAAGCTGTACCCGCTAAAGTGGTAGTGCTGAATAAACATAAAGAAAGCGATGTGAATTTCATGTTTCTGTTTTTTTTGTTTAGGATGCAAAAATCGTGATTTTTTAGTAATGTCAGGTTGAATATCCTGTCAAATAGGATAATTTTCGGTTCAGATTTATGAATATACCGTTATGAATCCCTTTGAATGGGGGAATGATTTTGCAATATTGGGTAGGAATATTTTCGTAACAGAATAGGATGAAAAAAAATATCAAATTAGATAAAAAACGCATTATGTGGCTTGGGTTGACACGGAAAACGACTTCTTTGATATGATTTTAATCATTGCTTGTTGTTTAATTGTCTTTCTTTGTGCTGTGAAAAAATTAATTCTATAAATGCTATGAAATTTAAAGATGTCTTAAGTGGAAAACGGTTACGCACATACGTTAGTATGCCTTTCTTTGTTTTCTTTGTAGGTACACCTTGCTTGTTGAATGCGGAAGGAACACATGGAAATGAAGTGTTGCAACAGAAAACGAAACGGGTGACGGGTACTGTGGTAGACGAAAGTGGGGAACCTGTAATTGGTGCGAATGTGTTAGTAAAAGGAGTTGCCAAAGTGGGAGTTGTGACGGATATAGACGGCAAGTTCACACTAGCTTTGCCTTCGGGTGCGACGACTATTGTTATTTCTTTTATCGGATACGAGGAGAAAGAAGTGAAAGTGAAAGACGGTAAACCGTTGCAGGTTGTGCTGTCGGAAAATGTAGAGTTGCTTAATGAGGTACAGGTGATCGCTTACGGAACTCAATCCAAGGTTTCGGTTACGGGAGCTATGTCTAGTGTCCGTACCGAAGAATTACTTAAGGTGCCCAATGCTAGTATCACGAATGCGTTGGCTTGGTGCGATGACGGGAGTTTCGTCTGTACAGAGCATAGGTCAACCGGGAAATGAAGATGCTACCTTATATATACGTGGTAGTTCTACGTTGAGTGGAGACGGCAGTGACGCACCGCTTGTGTTGGTGGACGGGATAGAACGTCCGTTTTCACAGATCGATCCCAATGAAGTGGCAGATATAACTGTTCTGAAAGACGCTTCCGCTACAGCTGTCTTCGGTGTGCGTGGGGCGAATGGAGTTATTTTGGTGACAACCCGTCGGGGAGAACAGGGGGTAAAGCCAAAATCTCAATATCCAGCAACGTGAGTATTCAGACACCGACCCGTCTGATAGAAAATTGTGATAGTTATCATACTGCTTTATATTATAATGAGAAACTGGATAATGACGGTAGTTCGAAGGAGCGCTTCAGTGATTATGCCTTGAATGCTTTTAGAACCGGTTCTGACCCTGTTATCTACCCCAATACGGATTGGCGTAAGTATATCTTTAAAGATACTTACCTGCAGACTCAACATAATATCAATATTTCCGGAGGTACGGACAGAGTACGCTATTTTACTTCTTTAGGATATTTGTATCAGGGTGGTATGATAAAACAGTTTGATAAGTTGGATTATGATAATAAGTTTTCATACAATCGTTTCAACTATCGCGCTAATTTGGATATAGATGTGACTAAGACCACCCTTTTCAAGATCAATATTGGTGGACGGGTCGGTGTCACGCATGAACCTCGCGGGCATTCGGACGGACTTTGGAGACAAGTGAACTGGGCATCCCCGTTTGCGAGTCCGGGACTTAGTAAAGACGGTTATCCTATTGAAATTGGAAAAGGATATTTACCGGTAGCTCTTAAGACAGGTTTGGCTGCATTTTACGGTTTGGGGTATAGCGAGAAGACAAAGAATGACTTGAATATTGACATTGCCGTAGAACAAAAAGCTGGATTTTATAACAAAAGGGTTGAAAGCGCATGTGAAAGGGTCGTATAATACGTATTATACGATGACTGTCAACCGTAATTCAAATATGCAGCGGTATACAGCCTATTATGAAGGGACGAAAACGCAACCGGGGGTTGCTATTGATGATCCGGCTTTTAATAAGAATCTTATCTATGAGATTGTCGGGACAAATCAGTCCCTGCAATACAGCGAGAGTTTCGCTAAGGCGCGTAACTGGTATATAGAAGGGGGATTGAATTATAATCGTACGTTTAAGAAAATACACAAGGTCACCGGACTTTTTCTTTATAATCAGAATAGGGTATATTATCCGACTAAGCCTAATGGAGGGGCGATGGATTATCAATATATTCCCCGTAGCTATGTTGGTTTTGTAGGACGTGCCAGTTATGGTTATAACAGCCGTTACCTTGTGGATATTAATGTCGGCTATAATGGCTCCGAGAACTTTGCACCGGGAAAAAACCGTTTTGGTGTATTTCCTTCAGGGTCTGTAGGCTGGGTGGTGTCTGAAGAAAATTTTATGAAGAAGCAATCGGTGATTTCTTTCTTGAAATTGCGTGCTTCATACGGTATTGTCGGAAATGATAAGATAGGGGGGGCGATCGTTTTCTTTATATAGACGGTGTTTGGGACGTAGATGGTGGAGGTTATAATTTCGGTACTGATATTACGTCAAAAGCTCCGGCTGCTATAGAAGGGCAGTTGGGGAATCCGAAAGTGACTTGGGAAAGAGCATCCAAACAAAATTATGGTATTGATTTGAAATTGTTCAAAGATCGCTTAAGTCTCAGTGCCGATTATTTTCGTGAGAATCGTACCGATATTCTTATTAGTCGTAATACCACTCCCGGAATTCTTGCTATCACTCTTCCTATGTTGAATATGGGTGAAGTGTTGAATCAGGGATATGAGTTGAGCCTGAAATGGGCGGACGGTTACAAAGATATGCGTTATTGGATTGGTGCAAACGTATCATATGCGAAGAATAAGATTCTATATATGGACGAAGTGAAGCATGTCAATGACTTTAATAATCAGACCGGGCTTTCTACCGGACTTACCTATGGGTATGAATTCGAACGCTTCTATACCGAAGATGACTTTACAGATGTAAAAAAGGAATTTTGAAAGATGATGTTCCCAAACCTTCTTTTGGAACGCCATTCCGGGGATTGTAAATATGTAGATAAGGACGGCAATGGCGTCATTGATACTGATGACCGGACTTATTTGGGATATTCTACCCAAAGACCCGAATATGTATTCGGATTGAATGGTGGTATTGACTGGAAGGGCTGGAGTTTCTCTATGCAATGGACGGGGGCTACCCACGTATCCCGTAATTTGGCTACAGAATATCGTATTCCATTTTCACCTAGCGGAAATCGTGCCTTGTTCAAATACCATGCGGATGAACGTTGGACACCGGAAACTGCTAAAACGGCAACAATGCCGCGTTTTTCGGATTCGAGCAAGGCTCTTAATTATGACCAGAACTCTTCACTTTGGGTGAAAGACGCATCTTATATTCGTCTTAAGAATGTACAGTTAGGCTATACTTTTTAATAAGAAAGGTTGGTTAAGAACAATCGGATTAAACAGCTTGAATGTATATGTAAGCGGATACAATTTGCTGACATTTGACAAGATTAAGTTTATTGATCCGGAAGCTCCGACCAATGGGGGAAATTCGAACCAATATCCTATTGCAAAGATGGTTACAGCAGGAATAAAGCTGAACTTCTAACTTAATATAGAGTCGTTTAATACTAAAAATACACTGATGATGAAATATATATATAAGAAAATCTTAAGTATTCTGCCGGTCGGCTTGTTCATTGCTGTGTTGTCTTTCTGCAGCTGTGAGGAGTTGAAGTTCGGAAATGATTTTCTGGATCAAAAACCAGAGCAAATCGGTATCAATCTGGATACTGTGTTCTCGAAAAAATATTATGCCATGCAGGTGCTGACTAAGGCATATACGACATTGCCATACGGAATACCGGCTGCGACTGGTCCGAAAAACTGGCAGGTGATTTGTTGGATGCCATTACAGATTTAAGTTACTCTACGCTTACTTATGGCGGAGGAAAACTTCTGTATTACGTTGGGGCATATAGTGCGGGAAAAGAAGGCAATCAGTCGAAATATCTTTTTAATAACGCTAGTGCTTGGAATGGTATCCGTTATGGATGGCTGATGGTTGAGAATGTGGACCGGGTGCCGGATATGACAGAACTTGAGAAAAAAAGAGCTAAGGCGGAAGCAAAATTGATTATTGCGACACATTATGCTGATTTATTGAGACACTTTGGAGGTTTCCCTTATTTGGATCATGCTGTTACAGTAAATGAAGCGCATTATTTTGAAAGGCAGACGTTCGAACAGAGCGTGTCGAAGATTGTAGGGTTGATAAACGATGCCATGTATGATCTGGAATGGAGAGTCAGTGATAAAAAATGACGACGGGCGTATGACGAGGGCTTATGCGATGGGACTGAAATTACGTGTTCTTTTTAATTTGCTGCAAGTCCCTTGTTTAATGACAACGAACCTTATTTGGCTGGTGATGCGAGTGATGCGAAAATGACTTGGTATGGTAACTATGATGTGAATAGGTGGAAAGAGGCCGAAGCTGCTGGCAAGGCGTTTATGGAAGAATTGGAAAGAAACAGTCAATATGATTTGGTACAGCCTGTTACGGAAACGGTAGACGGATACCGGGAAGCTTTCCGAAAGGCATATTTTACGAGAGATAACGGTGAGGTATTGTTGTCTGTGCGTCGTAATTACAAAAATAATTATGCCGATATTTTTTGTGGAGATCCGAATAATTACGCGCAAGTGCAATGTCCTACATTAGCTTATGCGAATCTGTTCCCAATGGCGGACGGTAATGACTTTCCGGCAGACTTTGATTGGGCAAGCGCTCCGGTCGATCCTTTTGCTAACAGAGACCCGCGTTTTTACGAAACCATTCTGACCAATGACCGGCCTTATAAAAATCGTAAGAGCCAGTTGTAATGTGGGAGGACTCGACCGCACATCCGCTTCAAAAAGACGGTACTGGTTTGTTACTTTATAAATTTTCACAAGATTATACAACTGCGACTTCAGTCGGGGCAGTAGATATATGGCCTGCAATGAGGTTGGCGGAAGTGCTTTTTGAGTTATGCGGAAGCTATTAATGAAGCCAACGGAGGGCCGAATACCGAAGCATTCGATTTGGTTGACCGTGTTAGAAAACGTGTCGGGTTGTCCGGACTGGACAGGAGTATGGACCAGAAAGAATTCCGCCAAGCTGTTTTGCGGGAGAGAGCTTGCGAGTTCGGATATGAAGAAGTGAGGTGGTTCGATATCGTGCGTTGGAAAAATGCAGAAGCTTTTAAAGCCCCTATCCAAGGTGTGAATATGTTTATAGATAAAACGAAGCCTACCGGTTATAGATATGAGATATTTACTATTACTCCGGAGCGGGTATGGAAAAACCAGTGGAGTCCGAAGTGGTATCTAAGTGCTTTCCCCGACGAATGAAATAGATAAGGCTTACGGCCTGGTTCAGAATCCGGGTTGGTAATGAATAATCTAAATTAATAGTGATGAAAATATATATGAAAACAAGAAATATTATCTGTGTTGCAGGCTTGCTGTTCGTTCAGGCCGGCATGGCGCAGCCTATTGAAAAAGATACGTTGGCACTCAAATTCGGCAATGTTGTGAGTGGTGAGACAATCAACCGTTCGGTTCGGACGAATCCTGCGAATGCCTTGTTCGGGCAGTTGACGGGGCTGTATATGATGCAGACTGCTGCTGAGACAAATGTACTTGACGATCAGGCTACTTTCCGTATCCGGGGTATCAGTACTTTCGGAACCGCCACTCCGTTGATATTGGTCGACGGGGTACAGCGTAGCATTGAGAATCTTACATTGGCCGAAATAGAACGTGTGGAAGTGTTGAAAGATGCCGTATCCTCTGCCATGTATGGAGTGCAGGGAGCCAATGGGGCTGTACTGATTACCACTACTAAACGCGGGAAGGAAGGTTTCAGAGCTGCTGCCAATTATAGGGTTAGCTTTGATACCCCTTTTCGCTTGCCGGAATTTGCTGATGCGGCGACTTATGCTAGCGCGATGAATGAGGCATTAACGTTGGATGGGCTGTCACCGAGATATAGTGATACAGAAATCGGATATTTTCGCAATGGTATGAACCGGGAACTTTATCCGAATGTAGACTGGCAGGATATGGCTTATCGTAATTATGGAATGACTCATCAGGCAGATGTGGAGTTTGAAGGGGGTACGAGCCGTTTTAAGTATTATACTTCTCTTAATTTTGCCAACGCGTCCGGTATTTTAGGACATACGGATATGTTCTCCCAATATAAGTCTCAATTAAATAAAGTATACTTGAATTTACGTGCAAATATTGATGTTAAATTAGCCGAATCTACATCGTTGAAGTTGAATTTATTGGGGAGAATAAAGAGCAGAACCGTCCCGGAACAGGTATGAGTGATATTATCTCTCGGCTATATAATACTCCGGCTGCGGCTTTTCCTGTCAAAACCGGTACAGGGAAATGGAGTGGAACGAGTATTTATGGTTATAATCCGATTGCGGACATTGCTGATAGGGGAACTGTGAAGGCTATCAGAAGAAGTATGCTGGCGGATATGACTTTGCGACAGGGTTTAGATTTTATAACTAAGGGATTGTATGCAGAGGTAATGGTAGCTTATGATAATATGGCTAATTACAATGACGGGCGTACGCGTACGTATGAATATGAAATGGTTACACCGGTATTGGGTGAGAACGACGAAATATTGGGTGCGGAACGCACTATGTTGGGTACAAAAGGTGAATTGGGCTGGAACTCGGCTTTGAATGATCAGGAAATGTTTTCCATGCTGCGTGGAAAGGTGGGTTATAGCAAAAGCTTTGGTAGAAATCAGATAAACGGAGAACTTATTTATGAACAATTGTCCTCTAAGCCGGATGGACGCAATTCCACACGGAAACGTCAGTCCATTATAGGGGTAGCTAATTATCAGTATGATAACCGTTACGATCTTGCTGCTGTCTTAAATTATTCGGGTACTGCTGTTTTGCCGACAGGTTCTCAGTTTAATATCTATCCTGCCGTCAGTTTGGGTTGGACTGTTTCGAATGACGACTTTCTCAAAGGTAATAAAGTAGTCAATTATTTGAAAGTGAAAACATCTGTCGGACTCTCCGGAAGTGATTTGTTTGGCCATGATTTGGACCGCCAGACTTTTGGAGTGACGGGTGCCAACTATTGGTTTGGAAGTGGTAATACGGTCAGCACGAGGGCTGAAAGAAGGAGACCTTCCGGTGGTTGATTTGCGGGCGGTGGAATCCCGGAAATTCGACTTTGGAGTAGATATGGGATTATGGAATAAGCTTTATCTATCGATGAATTATTTTAATGAGCAACGTTCTAATATCCTGGTGAATGGAGCAACGGTTGTTTCTGGAGTGATTGGTATCGGTATACCTCAGCTCTGTGAGGGAAAAGTCCGTAATCAGGGTCTTGAGTTCAGTGCGAACATCTCCGATAAAATTGGAAAACTGGGATATAGTCTCACAGGTAACATTACCTATGCGAAAAATAAGATTATCAATAACAACGAAGGATTCCAGCCGGAAGATTATTTGTATAAAACCGGACAAAGCCTGAACCAATATTATGGATTGAAAAGTGACGGATTCTACAATTCATGGGACGAAATAAACAGTGCGGGCATAACGCAGACTTACGGTGAACTTCGTCCCGGAGATGTGCGCTATGTAGACCAGAATGGAGATAAACGGTGAACGAGCATGATGTGGTGCGTTTGGGATATTCTACCCTGCCGGAAGTCTATTATGGATTCAATGTCGGTCTGTCATATCAGGGATTCAGTCTGAATGCCCATTTTCAAGGAGTTGCCAACCGTTCTATTTATTTAAGTACGTCAAGTATATATGCGCCTTTGAAAAACAATACCAATATTTCGACTTGGTATCTGAAAGAAAATGTACGTTGGACTCCCGAAACTGCGGGTACTGCTAATTTGCCTCGTCTTACTTCAGAAGCTAATCCTAATAACTTCCAGAAAAGTGACGTGTGGTTGGCCAACGGTAATTTCCTTAAGTTGCGTGACTTGGAACTGGCTTATACTATTGAACGGAAATTCCTGAGAAGATGTGCAATGAAACTGTTTCTGCGCGGGACCAATCTGTTCTCTGCCGATCATTTGGGATATGCGGATCCTGAGAATTACGGTGTGGCTTATCCGACGATGAGAAGTTACACGATAGGTGTTGATCTTAAGTTCTAATCTGATTAAAACAATGAAAACAATGAAAGTAGAAAATAATTTGATGAGCCGGTGTATTTTAAGAGGCAAAATGTCGGTAGGCGGTTTACTGCTTCTTACCGGAATGGGATTGTCTTCCTGTAATTTCCTGGACTTCGACCAGTCTATCGGATTCGACAGTCAGGAAGAAGGTTTATGAGGTGTTCAGCCGCGCGGAACAGTCTCTTACGCAGGTTTATACTTATCTGGAACATGATTTTGGTAGTATAGGCGGTGCTATGCGCGATTGTGCGACGGACGATGCGCATTATGTATGGTCTAATGGAGAAGTACATACCTTCACGAACGGACGTTGGAGCGCCACGAATACAATAGATGCGGAATGGAACAACTATTATACGGGTATTCGTGCCGCTAACCTGTTTATAAAAAGTATGGAAGAAAATGATTTTTCCAAATATAAATGGAACAATGATTATGACACGTGGATGGAGAAATCACAGTACTGGATTTATGAAGCACGTTTTTTGCGGAGCCTTTATTTATTTGAATTAGCGAAGCGTTATGGGGATATACCGTTGGCTACCGGTATTTATACTGTTGAAGACGTGAATCTGCTACCTAAAAAAAGTAAGTTTGCCGATGTCATTGCTTATATAGCGCAAGAGTGCAAAGAGGCAGCGGATAGATTGCCGGAAAGCTTTGAGAAAGTCACGGGAAAGCAAACCGGGCGTATCACGAAAGGGGCGGCATTGGCGTTGAGAGCGCGTGCCTTGCTGTATGTGGCAAGTCCTTTGCATAGTGAAGATGACCCGAGTAAATGGATTGCGGCTGCTAAAGCTGCTAAAGATGTGATGGATTTGGGATTATACAGTTTAATTGAAGAGGAGAATATAAATAACCTTGCGTCCAAAGAATTGATATTGGAACGTCGTATGGCTTCTTCTTGCGATTTTGAAAAAAAAGAACTTTCCCATTAGCTTTGATAAAGGAAATACGGGAACCTGTCCGAGTCAGAATCTGGTAGATGCATTCCAGACAATCAATGGTTATGATGTGACGTTGACCGAAGAAGGATGGAAATCGGACGATCCGCTCTTTAACCCTAAATATCCGTATGCTGACAGAGACAAGCGTTTTTATAAGACTGTTTTGTATGACGGAGTCATGTTTAAGGGAAAAAGAACTGGCCTGTTATGAAGGCGGTGCGGAAGGGCTGCCGGTTGTAGGAGCATCGGAAACAGGATATTATTTGAGGAAGTATATTATTGAAGGGGTCGATCTTGCGCCTAATGAACGCCCGATGAACCATTATTAGATACTGTTCAGATATGCCGAAGTGGTGTTGAATTATGCCGAAGCGATGAATAATGCGTATGGTCCCGATAAAGTAGAAAAAATGACTTTACGATGACGGCCTGCGAAGCTCTTAATTTGGTGCGTAAGCGTTCTGTGAAAACACTGATACCAACCGGACTGGACCGTGTCGCTTTCCAAAAAAGTACTGGAAAGGGAAAAAAAGAGTGGAGTTTGCTTTCGAGAACCAGCGTTTTTGGGATATCCGCCGTTGGAAGACAGGCAAATTTACACAAACCGGAATAGACGGAGTCAGGATTACCAAATCGGGTGATGCTAAATCTTATAAGCGTGTGTCTGTCGAGACAAGGACATGGCATGATAAGATGAATCCTGTATCCTATTCAATGACGGAGTTGTATAAAAACAATAATTTATATCCTCAGAATCCGGGTTGGTAAGAGGAAAAACAGGAAATATGATTATGAAGACATTTGTATATATATTATTGCTGGCATGCAACGTGTTTTTTCTTTCTGCATGCAATGAAAGTACGGAGATTGAAGTACTGTCGCCTACGCCCACAACCGGCGATGAGGGAGGAAGCAATGTGGAGTTTACTCCCCGAGCAATTGAAGTTACCTTACAAGAAAGGGGCCTGCTTTACACTCAGAGATAACAACTATGTTCAAAATATGTTAAGAGTGGCTACATTGAGAGTCGGTTGGAATTACAGTTGGGGAGGAGATTATGTGTCGAACCAGTTGGCTTATGTAGAGTTTGTGCCGATGGCATGGGGAAGTGCGAGCGATGCATTTGTTACCAAGATAAAAGGTTATGTGAACGAAGGGAAATGCAAGCGGGTATTGGGCTTTAACGAACCCGATGGCAAAGAACAGGCAAATATGTCTGTAGAGAAGGCGATTGAACTGTGGCCTTTACTTGAATCGCTGAAGATTCCCTTAGGGAGTCCGGCTGTAGTGGATGCGGAAAATGGTGAATGGCTGGAGCAGTTTATGGCTGAGGTGGAAAATCGTGGATATCGCGTAGACTATCTGTGTGTCCATAATTACGGAGGTGGCAATGCAGCGGAATTCAAAAGAAAGATGACTGCGATTTATAAAAAATATGGTTTGCCTATTCTTATTACAGAATTTGCCGTGGCGGACTGGAACGCCACTACTCCTGCAAACAACAAGCATAGCAAAGCAAAGGTGTTACAGTTTATGAAGGATATATTACCATGGCTGGAAGAAACGGAGTTTATTTATGGGTATGCTTGGTTTTCGTTTGGACAGGATTCTGCTGCCGGATGTACGTCGGCTTTGTTTGATAAAGAAAATAACTTGACAGAATTAGGGAAATATTACGCAGACTTTCCAGATAATGGTTCTGTGGAACCGCCTGTAGAAACTACTAACTTGTTGCTCAATTCTGGATTTGAAGAGGGAGGAACGAACTGGACGGGAAAGCTCAATGTCAATTATGATAATAAGACGACTAATCCGAAGATAGAGGGTAACGTAATTTCAGGTAATGTTACTTTGCGTTTTTCTGGCGCGACTGCTTTCGCTGAGATCTATCAGTCTGTGAAAGTTGAAAAGGGGAAGACTTATAGATTTGGATTTACAGGGCGTATTCAAGATACACCGGGACCGGAAGGGACTGCTAGTACAAATCGCTCTTTCAGGATGAGTGTCAGAAAAGATAAGGATAATGTTTATGCAACTACTGCAACTATTACGGGAAGCAGTAATGTTACCGTCAGCGGAGAAGTGACGGTTGATGCTGATTTTCCGGAAGCTGTACAGGTTTATATATCCAAGAATAATGGCATCGCTTATATAGATGATGTATTCTTTATGGAAGTCGCGAAATAATTAGAAATATGATTACCTGTTGGTGAATCATCGTAAGGTTGGTTTGCCAACAGGCTATTATTTAAAATTTGATAGAATTATGGTAAAGAGATGTTGGAAAGCTTGCCTGATAGGTATAGTTGTGGCAATGTGGGTAGGTTGTTCTCAGGATCGCCCTACACAATATGAAGGCTGGGAGTTGGTGTGGCATGACGAGTTTGATAAAGACGGAATTCCCGATCCGGAGTTCTGGACTTTCGAAGAAGGGTTTGTGCGTAACAAGGAGTTACAATGGTATCAGACTGCCAATGCAACGTGTAAGGACGGGCTTTTGGTTATAGAGGGGCGTAAAGAGCAAGTGAAGAATCCGGAATATGATGCCGGTAGTACTTCATGGAGGAAGAAAAAGGGAATTGGCGGAGTATACCTCATCGTCTATTCAGACACGTGGAAAACGCGAGTTTTTGTACGGGCGTTTTGAAGTACGCGCAAAGATTCCGGTTACTTCGGGAGCATGGCCTGCAATCTGGACATTGGGCGTACGGAAACCATGGCCCTCATGTGGAGAGATTGATATCATGGAGTATTACCAGATAGGCGGTGAACCGCATATTCTGGCAAATGCCGCTTGGGGAACCGATAAAAGAATGTTGCCAAATGGGATAGTGCAAAGTTACCTTATTCAAAATTTATCAGTAAAGATCCGGAATGGGCGAATAAATTCCACGTTTGGCGTATGGACTGGGATCAAGAATTCATCCGTTTGTATCTTGATGATGAGTTGCTGAACGAAATTCCCCTTTCTGCCACAGTGAACGGAAGCGAGGGAAACCATATTAATCCCTTCAAAACGCCTCATTATGTTTTGCTTAATCTGGCTATGGGAAGTAATGGTGGGAAGATAGACGAAACACTCTTGCCTATGCGCTATGAGATAGACTATGTGCGTGTATATCAGAAAGAGAAGAAGCCGTACGAGGCATTTCATCCCGGTGCAATATGGGAAGATACAGACGGAGTACATATCAACGCACATGGTGGTGGAATCCTTTATCACGACGGTGTTTATTATTGGTATGGCGAACATAAAAAGCGAACATAGCAGTTCGGCTTTGGTAGGTGTAAATGTTTACTCTTCCACCGATTTGTATAACTGGAAAAATGAGGGGATAGCTCTTTCCGTGATGCCGGACGGAAGCGGACATAAGATAGAAAAAGGCTGTGTGATAGAACGTCCGAAAGTGATATATAACGAGAAAACAAAGAAGTTTGTGATGTGGTTTCATCTGGAATTGAAAGGACAGGGTTATAAGTCTGCCGAATATGGGGTAGCCGAAAGCGATACGCCGGCAGGACCTTTTCGCTTTCTCTATGCAAGTCGTTCCTGTCCGGGCGTTTGGCCGGAGAATATGACTGAAGCGGAGATTACGAAGGCTAAATCCTTGAAAGAACCTGACCGGAAAGATAAGGAATGGAAACAGTATGTCAAAGACGGCGTGTGGGTGGCACGTGATTTAGAGACCGGACAAATGGCTCGTGATATGACTTTGTTTGTGGACGATGATGGCAAAGCTTACCATATTTTTTTCTTCCGAGGAAAATCATACGTTGCATATAGTTGAATTGACGGACGATTATTTGCGTCATACCGACCGCTATGTTCGAATACTCCCTGGAGGGCATAATGAAGCTCCCGCTATATTTAAGAAAGAGGGCGTATATTGGATGATTACTTCCGGATGTACCGGTTGGAAACCTAATGCTGCTCGTCTGTCTAAAGCGACAAGTATTTGGGGACCTTGGGAAACCCGGTCTAATCCTTGTGTCGGAGAAAAGGCGAATATTACATTTGACTCTCAGAGTACGTATATTTTGCCGGTAGAGGGTAAAGAGAATACGTGGATATTTATGGCAGACCGCTGGCGGCCGAAAAATCCGGTTGATGCGCGTTATATATGGCTGCCTATAGAATTTGAAAAAGGAACACCCAGTAGTGAAATGGAAAGACGAATGGAAACTGCCGCAATGAAAAAATACATATTGTTATTGCTGCTTTGCTACCTGGCGGCTCCGGTCACTGCCGTTACGTATTATATTGATTCACAGGAGGGGGCAGACGCAAACAGCGGAACATCCGTGAATAAACCTTTCCGCACATTGGAAAGGCTGAAATCTTTAAGACTGAACCTGCGGGGGATTCGATTCTTCTACATACGGGGAGTGTACATTCCGGCGGAGTGGGCGGCGGATATTACCGGCAGTGCTGATGAACCTATTGTTATCTCTGCTTATGACACGCAACTGGGAAGGAGACGTATCGCCCATATTGATGCTGGGAATAATGCAGCGGGGATTCTGCTGGAAAATTGTCGTTATCTAACTGTTTCACGCCTGCACATTACTGCTGACGGTGGAGAGGTTGACGATTTGACCCAGAAGCTAGCAATGCGTTGCGGGGTATTGGTAAGAGTTACCAAAACAGGTGTATACGGGAATATTTGCTTGGAGCAACTTCATATTCGGGATATTTTCTACAATGCACCGGGAACGAAACGTGGAAAGCAGGAGGTGCGTACTGCCAATGGTACTCAGCCCTATGGTTGGGGGATTCGTTTTATAAATACAGTAGAGGGCGCACAGCTGAATGACCTGACAGTGAGTCAATGTACGGTGGAAAATGTAGCGCATACGGGTATCAAGTTTACAGGTAAGCAGCATAATATCAATCGCTTCATGCTGATGCATAATGTGCTGACACGTACCGGAGGTCCCGGTATACAGGTTTCGGGGAGTGATTCATGGCCATGTCTGTCAGAATCATATAAGTTATTCGGGAGCAGAGGATGACAGTCGGAAGTGGGGGCGTGGAAGTGGTTTGTGGACGTGGGGGAGCTGAAGATATACTCATCGAAAAGAACTATTTCTTGTTTGCCAACGGACCGGGGGATTCTGCAGGAGCTCATATTGATTATAATTGTAAAGATATTGTTTTACAATATAATTTTAGTGCTTATAATGCCGGAGGATTCTGTGAGATATTGGGCAACAACTACAATTGCGCCTATCGTTATAATATCAGCGTGAATGACGGATTTCGCAACAAAGGGGAAGGCGGAGCTTTTCAGGAGGGAAAAACACTCTGGACAAGCGGTTATGTGGGAAACAGGAAAAGAACAGGACCTTTTAATAGCTATATTTACAACAATACGATTTATGCGGATGATACGCAGACTGCCCGTATTGCCATTGGTAATACCACCGATGGATTGTTGATAGCTAATAATATATTTTATCTGGCAGGAGATGTCCGGCAAGTATTGGGTGATCAGTATAATCCGGAAAAGCAGGGTGAGAAAGAGGCTAAAAATATTTTGTTCAGGAATAACCTGTTTTTATCAATAGAAAATTGGACACGTGCCCTTCCGGTATGTGATGAGACGCCTTTGCAGGGAGAACCCGGTTTTCGGAATGCAGGCGGATTGTCACTTACGGATTATGTTCCAACAAATGCTTCTTTGATAAAAAAAGATAGGGGAATTGAGATTCCCTTGTTGCCGGGGAGATACGAGAGGAGTGTGTGGAGGACTGGGAATGTCTTGTGATATACTGGGTAATAAAATAGAAGGACTTCCTGACTTGGGGGCTGTTGAGTGGGTAGACTGGAGAGGAAAGTAGTTATCTTTGATTTTATTCTTTGAAATATGAATTGTCTCAGGGGATCCGAGTTGTTTCATTACTTGAAACAACTCATTCCGCAAAGGAAAACAGTAGTATAGGGTTGCCGCTTGAATATTTTTTTGTATAATTGTAAACTTAAATAGATATGCTTCTGATAAGGAAAGATTATTATCGCTTGTTATTATGTACCTTTTATAAAAGAATTATATTATGAATAAACTGTATTATATTCTTCCAGTAGGAACGATGGCCTTGGCGGCCTGTTCTGCAAATAAGAAAGTGTCTAACGACCTTGAAGGACAGCGTCCTAACGTCTTGCTGATTTATGCGGACGACATTGGTTATGGTGATTTAAGCTGTAACGAGACGTCTTCTGTTAAGACTCCTCATGTGGATAAGCTGGCATCCGAAGGTATTCGTTTCACGAATGCTCATTGTGCAGCTGCAACCAGTACTCCCTCACGTTATGCTTTATTGACAGGAGAGTATGCTTGGAGGCGTAAAGGTACCGGTATCGCTGCCGGAAATGCTGCCATGATTATAAAACCGGACCGTTATACGCTGGCGGATATGTTTAAAGAGGCCGGTTATCATACCGGTGTGATCGGTAAATGGCATTTGGGGTTAGGAGATGAAACCGGTGCTCAAGACTGGAATGATGTCGTGAAGCCGAATCCTGCCGATATTGGTTTTGATTATTCGTACATTATGGCTGCTACCGCCGACCGCACTCCTTGTATGTTTATGGAAAACGGCAAAGGTGTCGGGCTGGATCCGAATGACCCGGTATATGTCAGCTATGAGAAAAAATTTTCCCGGTGAACCGACAGGCAAGGATAATCCCGCGGAACTGTTGAGGCTTCATCCTTCGCATGGGCACGATCAGTCCATCGTTAACGGCATTTCGCGTATCGGCTACATGAAAGGGGGGAGAGAAGGCGCGTTGGCGTGATGAAGATATTGCGGATAGTATTGTAAACCATGCGATTCGTTTTCTGGAACGTAATAAAGATGCAGACGAGCCTTTCTTCTTATATCTGGCAACGAATGATATTCATGTGCCCCGTGTACCTCATGAAAGATTTGTCGGTAAAAGTGGCTTGGGTGCCCGCGGTGATGCACTACTTTCGTTCGACTGGAGTGTGGGACAAGTTATGGAAGCGTTGAAGCGTTTGGGAATGGATGAGAATACGATTGTGATTCTTTCGAGTGATAACGGAGCAGTAATAGATGACGGATATAAAGATCAGGCGGTAGAATTGTTGGGCGAACATAAAGCTACGGGAGTATACCGGGGTGGTAAATATAGCATTTATGAAGGAGGAACCCCTGTACCTTGCCTATTGCGGCGTTGGAAAGGGAAAGTCGCTCCCGGTGTCTCGGAACAGTTGATGAGCCAAGTGGACTGGTTTGCTTCTTTTGCTGAAATGTTGGGAATAAAGATTCCGCAGGGAGGAGCACCGGATAGTAAGAATTATTTAGATTCATGGATGCATGTGGATGAAAAAGGGACGTGATTTTCTGGTGGAGCAGAATTTACAAAATAATCTTGCCATAACAGATGGTGAATGGAAATATATACCTGCTGCCAAAGGACCTGCCATGAATAGGCAGACAAATACGGAACTGGGAAATCAATTTCCAAAGGCTCAACTTTATCATCTGACGAATGATCCGGGCGAAAAGAATAATTTGGTTGATGAACATTCCGAACAGGCGGAGAAGCTTGCAATTGAGTTGGAAAAGGTGATAGAAAGTGGAGTATATTATAGGAAATAACTGATAAACTAGCAGGTATTGCTTGAATAATAATAAAATGAAAAGACTACTATTCTTATTTTTTATTTTGTGGAGTCTGTCGACACTTGCTCGTGAGCAATTATTGTTAACATCCTGGAAATTTCATTTGGGAGACGTTCCTGAGGCTGTCCGCCCTTCTTTTGATGATAGAAGTTGGGAACGGGTGCGCGTACCTCATGACTGGGCGATAAGTCATCCTTTTGATATGCGTGTTGACATGCAGTCCGTACAGGTGTTGGAGGACGGTGATGAGGCTCGAAAATGCGTACCGGGCGTACGGGGGCTTTGCCGGCTTTCGGAGTCGGATACTATCGGACGGAGATCGTCTCTGATGCTTCCATGGCGGGAAAGAGAATCCGGGTGGAATTTGACGGGGCGATGAGCTTGTCTAAAGTTTATCTGAACGGAACATATATAGGCGAGTGGCCTTATGGTTATTCCTCTTTCGCTTTTGACCTGACGGAGAAATGGAATTACAGTGGAAAGAATATTTTGGCAGTACGTTTGGAAAATAAGTCGGAATCTTCCCGTTGGTATTCGGGGGCGGGATTGTACCGGCATGTCCGTCTGGTGGCGACCGCTCCGGTAAGTGTCGGGCATTGGGGGACCTTTGTGACTACTCCCGATGTTTCGGAACGGAAAGGGAAGGTACGTGTAGCTACCCGGGTAGAGAATCATACCGGTGGTTCCCGGAAGGTACGTTTGGAAAGCCTTGTTCTTGATGCGAGCGGTAAGATAGTTGGGAAGACAAATACTGAGAAGAGTATAAACGGAGAGAGTGGCTTGTTCGAACAGGAGTGTGTGGTAGTCCGTCCCTTGCTTTGGAGTATGGAGACGCCACATTTATACCGGCTTGTTTCCAATGTATATGTGAATAGTGAATTGTGGGACACTTATGAGACCTGTTTCGGTTTTCGTACCATTCGTTTTGATAAAGACAAAGGGTTCTTTTTTGAATGGGCAACCGGTGAAATTGAAAGGAGTTTGCCTGCATCATGATTTGGGACCTTTAGGGGCTGCTGTGAATATGCGTGCGATAGAACGTCAGTTGGAAATAATGCAGGAAATGGGATGTAATGCCATTCGTACATCGCATAATCCGCCTGCGCCGGAACTTCTTGAGTTGTGCGACCGTATGGGATTTGTGGTGCAGGTGGAAGCTTTTGACGAATGGCGGACAGGCAAGAATACCAATGGCTATCATTGTTATTTTGATGATTGGGCGGAACGCGACTTGCAGGCTATGATCCGTCGCGACCGGAATCATCCTTCGGTTATCATGTGGAGTATCGGCAATGAAGTACGTGAACAAGGAAAGGTGGAAGGTGCGGAAATAGCTAGATGGTTGACTGAAATTTGTCATCGGGAGGATCCTACCCGTCCTACAACGGCGGGCTTCAACGGACATACTGCTGCCATTAAAAACGGATTGGCTGATGCTGTAGATCTTGTAGGGTTTAATTATAAACCGCATGATTATCAGAAAAAGCATGAAGCGTATCCGAATTATATACTTTATGGCAGCGAGACTGCCTCTACTGTAAGCAGCCGGGGGAGTATAAGTTTCCTGTTGCCGAGAAAAGAAAGGCATATTATGAGGACTATCATGTATCTTCCTATGATTTGGAGTATCCGAACTGGGCATCTACACCTGATACAGAGTTCGAACAACAGGATGATTGTGAGTTTATATTCGGTGAGTTTGTTTGGACGGGATTCGATTATTTGGGAGAACCTACTCCTTATAATGCGGGAACTCCGGCGCGGAGTTCCTATTTCGGTATCGTGGATTTGGCAGGGGATAAAGAAAGACCGTTATTATCTTTACCAAAGCAAATGCAGTAACCATCCGGTGTTACACCTGCTTCCACATTGGAATTGGGAAGATCGTGTGGGGCAGAATGTCCCTGTTTTTTGCTATACGAATTATCCGAAAGCGGAATTGTTTGTCAATGGCAAAAGTATGGGTGTGAAAGGGAAGAACAGACGCAATAAGTATGAACGGTACCGTTTGATGTGGAAAGATGTCATTTATCAGCCGGGGAGATAAAAAGTTGTGGCGTAGGGAGATGATGGTATTCCTGCCGATACGGTCAGTATAAAGACAGCGGGGAAACACTTACCGGTTACGTACAGTTGTCGACCGGCGGGAAATAACGGCAGACGGGCGGGATTTGGACTTTGTGACAGTTGAGGTGGTTGATAAGGAAGGGAATTTATCTCCCCCGGCTGATAATCTTCTGTTTTTTGAAGTCGGGGGAGCTGTCCGTTTAAAGGCTGCTTGTAATGGTGACCCGACGGATCAGACTTCGTTCTCTTCTTCTTATATGCGGGCTTTTAATGGCAAGTTGATGTTGGTTTTAGAGGCTTCGAAACTTCTGGGAAAGGTATATTAAAGGTGTATGGAGGACATTTGCTTCCGGCTGTTGAGAAAATAGATGTTGTAATAAATAAGTAGTGTTATGGTGAACTTATCTTCTGTCGGCAGAGTAGCTCTGCCTTTAGGGTTGATGACCCTTTCGCTTCATCTTCATGCGCGTGAAGATGAACATCCTAATGTAATCTTTATTTTGGCGGATGATTATGGCTGGAATGATTTGAGTTGTATGGGAAGTCAGTATTATGAGACTCCCAATCTGGACCGTTTGGCAAAACACGGCGTGAAATTTACGAATGCTTATGCCGCGTGTCAGGTATCCAGCCCTTCACGAGCCAGCATTATGACAGGCAAATACACGCCACGCCATGGGGTGACAGACTGGATAGGCGAAAAGTCAGGTGAGGATTGGCGTAGCATGAAACGTCATAGTAAACTTCTGCCTGCTGATTATGCATGGAGTCTTCCAGCGGATGAATATACATTGGCGGAATGTTTGCGGGATAACGGATATACAACTTTCATTGCCGGTAAATGGCACTTGGGGGATGAGGGCTCGTGGCCGGAGGATCACGGTTTTGAGATTAATAAGGGCGGTTGGACAGCAGGTGGTCCTTCTGGCGGTTATTTTACTCCTTACAAGAATCCGAAATTGAAGGATGGACCTGCAGGAGAAAATTTATCCATGCGTCTGGGGAATGAGACAGTGAATTTTATGCGCGCGCATAAGAAAGAAAATAAAAAGAAACCGTTTTTTGCTTTCCTTTCTTTTTATGCTGTTCATGGCCCGATTCAGACGACCGAGGAAAACTGGGCTTATTTCAGAGAGAAGGCAGAACAACTTGGAATAAAGGAAAATGGATTTCTTGTGGATCGTACATTGCCTGTTCGCCAAACTCAGGACAATCCGGTATATGCTGGCTTGATTAAGCAAATGGATGATGCTATTGGGGTTGTTCTGGACGCCATAGAGGAGATGGGGTTGGATAAGAATACGATGGTTATTTTTACGAGTGATAATGGCGGAGTTACTTCCGGTGATGCTTACTCGTCTTCGTTGCTCCCTTTACGTGGCGGTAAAGGAAGACAGTGGGAAGGTGGAATACGTGTACCTTTGTTGGTACAGTATCCGAACTGCCCTTCCGGCATCACTTGTGATGTTCCTGTGATTGGAACGGATTTTTATCCGACCATCCTTGATTTCGCAGGTCTCTCGTTACAACCGGAACAGCATAAAGACGGTGTTAGCCTGCTACCTGTTGTAAATGCAGGAAAGGGACCTGAACGGGCACTCTTTTGGCATTATCCGCATTATGGAAATCAGGGTGGAGAGCCTTCTTCGATTATTCGTAAAGGCGACTGGAAATTGATATACTATTATGAAGATTTTCGTTGTGAACTGTATAACCTGGCTATTGATATAAGTGAAAGTGAACCGTTGAACATTCAATATCCGGAGAAAGTGAAGGAATTGAAAACGTTGCTTGATGCCTGGCTGATTGAGGTCGATGCCAAAATTCCGCTTGCTGATCCCGAATATAATCCTCAACAGGAAGCGAAAGTGAAATCGGGTTGGCGGACAAGTATATTGCAGAAGCAGGAGAAACTTCGTAAACAGATGCTTGCTCCTGATTGGAAGCCTAATCAGGACTGGTGGGGAAGTATGGTTACGGTAGACTAAAGTTTTTGACTTTTCCAACATGAAACAGATAGTTCCAAGCGTACATGGAACTATCTGCCCGTCATTTGCATAAATCCTCTACCTCTTTGCCTGATTTTTCTCCTACGGTTATGCAGGCCGTGTGCTACTTTTGTGTCGGATTGAAAACATAAAATGATAGACATATAAATTATGATGAGAAAAATCTTTCTAACAGTATTGGTAGGAATCAGCAGTCTCTCCATTCATGCCTCGGACACTTTGAAGGAGTGGGAAGACAATCAGGTGACAGGAATCAACAGGGAAGACGGCAGAGCTACATTCTGGTATTATCCGACTCGCGAAGCTGCTCTAACCGGAGGATACTACCATTGTCCCTCTAACATTTCTTTGAACGGCAAGTGGAAATTCTCTTTTGCAACCTGTCCGGACGATCGGAAAGCGGATTTCTATCAACCGGCTTTTGACGTGTCCGGTTGGGATGAAATACAAGTCCCCGGCAGTTGGCCGTTGCAGGGATATGATAAAGCAATTTATTTGAACCACCCTTACGAATTTGCGGTGAAGAACCCTTATCCGCCCCGTGTGCGTCACGATTGGAATCCGGTGGGTTCGTTCCGGCGTACGTTTACGGTTCCCCACGAATGGAAAGACAAGCGTGTCGTATTGCATTTCGGGGCTGTAAAATCTGCCTTTACGTATGGGTGAACGGACGGAAAGTCGGTTATTCCCAAGATTCGAAGATGCAGGCGGAATTTGATATAACTTCTTGTTTGCAACCGGGGAAAATGTGCTGGCTGTTGAGGTCTATCGCTTTTCGATAGGTTCTTATCTGGAATGTCAGGATTTCTGGCGTTTGGCAGGGATTAAGCGGGATGTCTGGCTATATGCCACTTCCAAGACGTATGTCAAGGATTTCCGGGTTAATGCCTCATTGGAGAACGGATATAAAGATGGACGGCTGGATGTAGAAGTCGAAATGGCAACTGTTACGGCTAGTTCCGCGCAGCAACTCAATGTGCAGTTGGTGGATGAAAAGGGTAGTGTGATATATAGCGGGAACGAAACAGTAAAGGTGGCTAAAGGAAAGGGAACGGTGGCACGCTTTACGGTTGATTTACCGGGAGTAAAAACCATGGACTGCGGAGACACCGGACTTGTATACGTTGCTGATTTCTTCGGGAAAGAACGGAGAGTAACCTACTTACGTATCTTCCAAAATCGGTTTCCGGACAGTCGAACTGAAAGACGCACAGTTGCTGGTGAACGGTCGTCCTGTTTATATACGTGGCGTGAATCGCTATGAACATCATCCGAAGTACGGACATTACGTACCTCGTGAGACTGTGGAGAAGGATATAGAACTGATGAAGAGACTGAATGTCAACGCAATCCGTACTTGTCATTATCCGGCAGACCCGTATTTGTATGAGTTGTGCGACCGTTACGGACTCTATATCTGTGATGAGGCCAACATTGAATCTCACGGCTTTGGGAGCGGCATTACAAGCTCCTTATGATTTCGACAAACATATTGCTGACGACCCTTCATGGGAAAAGATACATCATGACCGTATTTTCCGGATGTTCGAACGGGATAAAAATCATCCTTCCGTCATTATCTGGTCGTTGGGAAATGAATGTGGGGACGGAAGTATATTCAGAAACGGGTATCACCGGCTGAAAGAAACTGATCCGACCCGTCTTGTTCAGTTCGAGCAGGCTGGTACACAAGCGCATACCGATATATATTGTCCGATGTACATGCGGATGGACAAAATCCGTAATTACGCACTTTCGAATGACGTGTATCGTCCGTTGATTTTGTGCGAATATGCCCATGCAATGGGAAACAGTTTAGGAAATTTCAGGATTATTGGGATTTGTTTGAAGCATATCCTGTGTTGCAGGGCGGTTTCATTTGGGACTGGGTAGATCAGGGAATGGAAGATTTTTCGCGACGGTGTTCGTTTTTCTTGATTATGGAGGCGCTTTCGGTTTGCAGAACGAACGCAATGACAAAGCTTTTTGCCTGAATGGTCTGATTAATGCTGACCGGGGATTGAATCCTCATGCCTATGAAGCGAAAAAAGGTGATGCAAGGTATTCGTGTAAAAGCGATTCCCAACATGAAAGGAGAATTCGAATTAGTGAACAATCTGAGTTTTACGGATGTGTCCCATTATCGGCAGTGCTGGAAGTTGGAAGAAAATGGGGTGAAGGTAGAGGAGGGTGAACTTCACTTGAAGCTGGCGCCTCTTGGTTCGATGCGTTTCCGGGTTCCTTTCCGGACAAAAATGGATGACGGCAAAGAATATTTTGTTACTTTTTGCGTTTAAAACGTTCGAGACTGAAGGGGTGCTTCCGGAAGATTATTGCGTAGCGTATGACCAACACCGGATACAGGGATGCAGGGCATTCGATTATCAGCCGGATGCCTTGAACGGCAGTTTGACGATAAACGAGACAGAAGAAAAGATAACAGTTGGAAATGAAAATTTTAGTTCTATATTCGACAAGCGTTCGGGAGCTCTGACCGGATTGTCGTTGGGCGGTTTTAATTATATGGATACACCGGTCCGTCCTGATTTCTGGCGGGTGAAGATAGATAATGACGGTTGGTTTAAAGACGGAAAGTACTGGAAAAACGCTCATCAGCGTTGTCGCTTGGATACTTTTACCCTATCGTGTGAGAAACGGAAGGAGGGTAAAAGGGAGATGATAAAGTCCGTGAAACTTTCGTTTAAAGTATTAGTGAACGTAGACCCGGAAGATGAGACACCCGATTTGTCGGAAGTTTGTTTAATACGACGTATACAGTCTATCCGGATGCGACGGTGAAAGTGGAGAACGAATTCCTGCCCGTTTACTATCATGCGGAGCGAGAGATGTCTGTTCCGCGTATAGGACAGTTGTTCAAGTTGAATGGTGCGTTGGAGACGGTCGACTGGTATGGTAGGGGGCCGTGGGAAAATTATGCTGACCGAAAAACGTCTGCTTTGGTAGGGCGATACCGGATGCTCGTAAAAGAGTTGGCGTATGCGTATGTACGTCCGCAGGAAAACGGCTATCGGACGGATGTGCGTGAATTGACTTTGAGTTCGCCCGAAGGAAATGGGATGAAAGTGACCGGATTGCCATTCTTCTGCTTCAATGCCCAGTATGCCCCTAAGGAGAACTATGAAATAAATGGGAAACCTATTCGGAATACAATCGACTTAAAACATGAGAAAGATGTTTTTCTGAATATCGATTATGGTCAAATGGGAGTTGGCGGAGATAACTCATGGGGGAATCCGGTGCATGTGGATTATCGGATTCTGTTGAGGAATTACCGTTATGGTTATGTGATTCAACTATTTAAAGAATAAATGCGATGGATAAATCTGTATTGTTAATGAGTGCCGTGTTAGCTTCCGCTTCTTTGGAGGCTTCGGCACAAAGGCGAAAGACAAGTCGCCTAATATCGTTTTTGTGTTGGCGGACCGATATGGGCATCGGTGATTTGGGCTGTTATGGTCAGAAGAAAATTAAAACGCCCAACATTGATTTGTTGGCGGAAAAGGGATTACTGTTTACCAATCACTATTGTGGTTCTACGGTTAGCGCTCCTTCACGTTGTAGTTTGCTCACCGGCAAACATACTGGACATGGATATATTCGTGGTAATAAAGGGGTGAAGTCTGAAGAAGGATTTTTTTGATCTTCATTTACCAAAGGAGGAAGTGACCGTAGCTGAGGTGCTGAAAGAAAAAGGGTACGCTACGATGTGTGTCGGGAAATGGGGGTTGGGTAGTCCGCATACGTCCGGTAGCCCCGTTAATAAAGGCTTTGATTACTTCTTCGGTTATTTAAGTCAGGGAGCCGCTCATCGTTACTATCCGGAATATCTTTATGAAAATGAGGAGAAGGTGATGCTGAACAAGCAGGTATACAGTCATTTCATGATCATGGAGAAGGGACTCGATTTTATCAGGAAGAATGCTGAACGTCCTTTTTTGCGTATTTTGCCATTACACCACCTCATGCTGATTTGGATTATCCTGATTTAAGCCAGTATGAAGATGCTTTTCCCGAGACACCTTATATCAATAACAAATCCAAGGGATTTAAAACGCAGATGAAGCCCAAGGCTGCATACGCTTCTATGGTGAGTGAGGTGGATAAGAATGTGGGGCAGATTATTCGGTTGTTGAAAGAGAAAGGCATTTGGGATAATACAATATTCATTTTTTCGTCCGACAACGGGGTGCACTTGTGTAGGCGGACATGATCCCGATTTCTTCGACAGTAACGGTCCGTATCGCGGATATAAGAGAGATTTGTATGAAGGTGGAGTCCGTGCTCCGTTTGTGGTAAACTGGCCGGACAAGATAAAAGAGAGACGGACCGTGGATAATGTCACCACTTTCTGGGATTTTCTTTCTACGATGACCGAACTTGTCGGTGCAAAACCGATCAAGGACATTGACGGCATCTCTTATTTTTCTTTGCTTACCGGTGAAGGGAAAGAACCTCGTAAGCATGATTATATCTACTATGAATTTTATGAGCAGGGCGGGAAGCAGTCTATCTTAAAAGAAGGCTGGAAATTGGTCCGTCTCAATATGTCCAAACCGGAGAAGTTGAAAGAAGAACTTTATTATCTGCCGGATGATATCGGAGAGGAAAAGAATCTGATCGGGCAGAATCCTGCTAAAGCGGACGAGCTACGTTCTCTTGCGATGAAAGCTCGTACGGAAAGCGAACATTTCAAGTGGGAGAGTTCAAAATAAAAGAAATGATGAAGACTAAGAATATATCTTTCGCTGCTTTTTGCTTTTTTGCCGGCACTTTCGTTGTCGGCAAAAAAGAGGAGTGTGGTCAGTCACCCAATGTTGTGATGTTTTTGATAGACGACTTGGGATGGAACGATTTCGGCTGCTATGGTAGTCGGTTTTATCAGACTCCCACTATCGACAGCCTGGCGCATGCCGGGGTTTTTGTTCACAGACGGATATGCTGCCTGTACGGTCAGTTCACCTACCAGGGCTGCATTGATGACCGGCAAATACCCGGCACGTCTTCACCTTACTGATTGGATAGCGGGCTGGAATTATCCTTGGGCCAAATTACGGATACCGGAGTGGACCAAATATCTTCCGTTGGAGGAGAAAACCGTAGCTGAGTATTTGAAAGACTCCGGTTACCAAACGTGGCATGTCGGCAAATGGCATTTAGGGGATGATGAGAAATATTGGCCGGAGAATCAAGGGTTCGATGTGAATATCGGCGGAAATTACAAAGGAGCTCCTATCAAGAACAAAGAGGGGTGCAACGGTTATTTTTCTCCTTATTGCCTGCCGCGGCTAGAAAACGGAGAAGAAGGCGAATATTTGACCGACAGACTGACAGATGAGGCTGTACGTCTGATTGAAAAACAAGGTGACCGGCCTTTCTTTCTGAATATGTCACATTATGCCGTACATACTCCACTGGGAGCTAAACCGGAATTAGAAAGGAAATACGAAGCCTTGGCTGATAGTTCTTATTTTCATAATAATGCTACGTATGCGGCGATGATTCAAAGTGTGGACGAAAGTTTGAATCGTATATTAGAGGTCTTGAAACGGAAAGGAGTGCTTGATAATACCTTGATTATCGTGACAAGTGATAACGGAGCCGTGCATAAGATATCGAAAAGTTATCCTTTGCGTAAAGGTAAAGGTGCCGAGTATGAGGGTGGAGTACGTGTGCCGTTGATTGTGTATTGGAAAGGACATACTCCTGTGAATAAGAAAGTGCATACTCCTGTTATCACAATGGATTTATTTAGTACGATAATCGACGCTGCCGGTGTGAAAGCGAAAGATGAAACAATTGACGGAGTTTCTCTATGGCCTGTGATAAAAGGGGAAAAGGAGAGTGAACGTCCTATTTTCTGGCATTATCCCCATTATCATAATGGGGGAGCACGGCCATATTCTGCTGTTCGCCTTTGGGTGATTGGAAGCTGATTAAAAACAGTATGAATCTGACACCTGTGAATTGTATAATCTGAAAGAAGATATCGGCGAAAGAAAAAATCTGAGGTATGATTGTCCTCAGAAAGCGGATGAACTTAGTCGTGTCTTGGAGAAATGGTTGAAAACGGTTGATGCGCAATTACCTTCAGAAAATCCGACTTGGGATGCGAAAAAGGGAAAGAAAGACAGGAAAATATGCAGGATTGGATTGATAAATATGTAAAAATGAATACAACTATAATGCCTTTTTTCCAAGCCTCTGTATGTGATGACAAAGCCTGTTGGAGCGGTCTGCAATTTGGCTTGTGACTATTGCTATTATCTCGAGAAATTAAATTTATATAAGGATACGTCCAAGTATGTGATGAGTGACGAACTTCTGGAGCGTTTCATTAAAGAGTATATCAGCTCGCAGATTATGCCGCAGGTACTCTTTACCCGGCACGGAGGAGAAACGTTGATGCGTCCGCTCAGGCTTCTATAAGAGGGCAGTGGAACTGCAGAAACAGTATGCAGAGGGAAGAACTATCGACAACTGCATACAGACTAACGGTACATTGCTCACTGATGAGTGGTGCCAGTTCTTCAAGGAAAACAACTGGCTGGTGGGAGTATCTATTGATGGACCGCAAGAGTTTCACGACGAGTATCGCCGCAATAAGCAGGGGCTTCCTTCTTTTTGTGAAGGTGATGCGAGGCATAGAACTTCTTGATAAGCATGGAGTCGAATGGAATGCTATGGCTGTAGTGAACGACTATAATGCCGATTATCCTGTGGAATTCTATAATTTCTTCAAGTCTATGGGTTGTCATTATATCCAGTTTGCTCCAATTGTGGAAAGAATCTTCAAGCATAATGATGGTCGCCATCTAGCATCGCCCATGCAGGCGGGAGATAAACTAGCTGACTTCTCGGTAACTCCCGAACAGTGGGGAAATTTCCTTTGCAAGCTTTTCGATGAATGGGTAAAGAACGATGTGGGAGAGTATTTCATACAGATATTCGATTCTACACTTGCTAACTGGGTAGGAGAGCAGCCTGGGGTATGTTCTATGGCAAAGACCTGCGGACATGCCGGCGTTATGGAGTTTAATGGCGATGTATATTCGTGCGATCACTATGTATTCCCCGAATATAAGCTTGGCAATATCTATCAGAAAACCCTTGTTGAAATGATGTACAGCGAAAGACAGCATGAGTTCGGACTAATGAAACAGAAGTCACTGCCTACACAAAGTGCAAGGAATGTGAATTTCTGTTTGCCTGCAATGGTGATTGTCCGAAGAACCGTTTTGCCATGACGGCTACAGGTGAGGCCGGATTGAATTATCTTTGTAAGGGATATTATCAGTTCTTTAAGCATGTGGCTCCATATATGGATTATATGAAAAGAGAATTACTAGCCGAGCGTGCTCCTGCCAATATAATGAAAGCAATAAAATCCGGACAATTAAAAATCGGATAATTTGTATTGTCTCTGTGTTTAGTCTGGATTCTTTAGTATGATGATAAATCACCGATTTGCTGTTTTATAAAAGAAGATATATATTTGTATTTTATAAAAATAGATATTTACTGATATTTATGACTGACACGAAATTATGGGAACAAATCAGATTGGGTGATAAAGCTGCATTCGAAGAGCTTTATCATCGTTACTATTCTCCTTTGTTTGCTTATTCCATTCGGTTATGTTTTAGTGAAGATACCATAAAAGATTGTATTCAAGATGTCTTTGTGCGGATTTACACAAAACACTCTAGTCTTCCTGAATTATTATATGTAAAGCCGTATTTATACCGTAGTGTAACCAATGCATTGTTGAATTCTGTAAAAAAATATCAGAAATAATACAGTATCCCTGGAGGAATTGACCGATATTTCGATAGAAGATGATGGTGTGATGTCCTTGTTTGAGAAAAATGATGCTGAGCTGCAATTATCCCAGAATTTAAAAACAAGCCTTTGGAACAACTTTCCACTAAACAGAGACATGCGCTCTATTTACGTTTTATACAGGAGTTTTCGTGGGATGAACTAGCTCAAATGTTTGAAATATCTCCTCATTCGTGTATGAACTTGGTAGAAAGGGCAATAGTTAGATTAAGGCGTATTCTAAATAAGTGTTAAAATTCTTTCTTCGCAGATTTTTTTTTTTTCACAAAAAAGTGAGGAGTAATCTAATGTGTATTTGTCATATATGCAGTTATAGGACAATAAATACTGTATATATTACTATATATGAAAAGAAAACAGAGAAAAAATATAAATGAAATAGCTAATAGGTTAATTTCTTATTATAAATTTCGTGACCATGCCAAGCGTGATGATGAAGCGGAAATATGGCAACGAATAATTGGTGAGATTTCCAAAGAAGAAAGAAAATTGTATATACGGAGACGTGTACGATGGGTAAGTATAACCATATCAGCAGTTGCGGCTTGTATACTATGCTTATTATATATAGGTGAGAGTGATTTTGCTAATGAAGTTCATGGCTTGGAAGATTATGTAGGCCGGCTTTCTGATGTTGTCGGTTCAGAGGGAAAAGTACAACTATTGTTATCCAATGAACGGACAGTTGATTTTGATAAAGACAGTGTTGGCATTGCATATACATCGAAAGGTGATATTCAGATAAATAAGGAGGTGGCTTCTGATGTGAATGTTCAAAAAGTCCACATGGAAAAAGGAGGAATTTAACCAGATAATTGTGCCTAATGGTAAGTATACTCAATTGACCCTTGCTGATGGTACTCGGATGCATATTAATTCCGGTTCTAGAGTCGTTTATCCCCGGGTATTTACGGGAGATCTTCGTGAAATTTATGTAGAGGGCGAAGTTTTTCTTGACGTAACTCCTGATAAGAGAAAACCATTTCGTGTGAAAACATCACAGTTTGAGGTTGAAGTATTGGGAACCTCTTTTTAATGTTAATGCTTATAAGCAGCGTAATCAGGGTGAGGTTGTATTAGTAGAAGGCTCTGTGGAATTATATGATAAACATGATAATAGAATATTATTAAAACCGGATAATTTAGTTACAGTACACAACGGTCAGGCTGGAGATATTAAACACGTTAATGCAAAAGACTATACTGCATGGATAGACGGATTGTTAATCTTACATACTGAACCTTTGAAAGACGTTTTCGAGAAACTGAATCGTTATTATAATGTTCCTATAGTAGTAGACTCTGCCATACAAACAGAAATTGCTGACGGAAAGCTTGATTTACGTATTCCTTTGCCGGAGTTAATTCGGATGATATCTGTCGTCTTACCTATTGACTATAAGTTGAATGATGGCACATATTATATTACTTCAAAAGAAAAAAATGATTTTTTAAAAAAAAAAAATAGGAGTAAATACAAACTAGATTGTTTTATAAGTATAATATAATATTATGCATATTCTCAAAATAAACGTTTAACTTCTTAAATATCTACTACTATGGGGCCATAATTTTTATTACGTAAAAATCCGAATGATACGGCTAATACCATCCGGATTTACAAGTTAGGAATGATAACTAATGCTTAACATCCTTAAATAACAAAATTATGAATAATAACACAGTTAGAACAAAGAGTGTTGCTAAAAAAAAATAGAATGCTTCATTCTTTTTTAAGTTTTTTTGTCTTTTAACTCCCAGTCTTTATGCAGAATCCAGTTCTGCTTATGCTCAGGCTAAGAAATTTACAGTAACGCTGAATAATGTCACTTTGAAGGAGGTTATTTCTTATGTTGAGAAGAATAGTGAGTTTGTTTTCTTTTATCAGCCTTCTGAAATAAAATCAGTAACAAATGTCAATGTACATGTGAAGGATGAGACCATCAATAGTTTACTGGATCAGATTCTGATACAAACACATATTAAATATGAGATTAAAGACCGACAGGTTGTTCTGAAAAAAGAGACTCCGGCAGTAAAAGAAACTACCCAAAAGAAGCACTTACTACAAGGACTTGTGAAAGATGAACAAGGAAATCCTATTATTGGAGCGAGTGTGCAATTGAAGGGCACGGGTACGGGAGTGACTACCGATATAGACGGATTGTTTCAAATTCAAGTAAGTGGAAAAAAATGCTACTATTGTCATATCTTATATAGGATATGTGACTCAGGAAATTTCAGTAGGAGATCGTTCTTCGATAACTGTTCAGTTGAAAGAAGATACGAAGTCACTAGAAGAAGTTGTAGTTACAGCATTTGGTGCTACACAGAAAAAAAAAGAAACAATGGTTGGGTCTATCCAGCAAGTACGCCCTGCCGAATTGAAAGTTCCTTCTTCCAGTTTAAGTACCAGTTTTGCCGGACGTATGGCCGGTGTGATTGCTATACAACGTAGCGGACAGCCCGGTGCTGATGGAGCTGATTTTTGGATTCGTGGTAAATCGACCTTCGGCGATGCTACAGGCGTTTTAATTGTATTGGATGGGGTAGAAATCAGTTCGAGCGATTTGAATGCTTTGGATCCGGAAGTCATTGAAAGTTTTTCTATCTTGAAAGATGCTACGGCTACGGCTATGTATGGAACCCGCGGAGCAAATGGTGTGATGATTGTCACTACTAAATCCGGTCAGGACCTTTTAAAGCCGATAATTAATTTCCGCTTGGAAACGTCTATGTCCCAACTTACTTCTGTTCCCGAAATGGTAGGAGGAGTTGACTATATGAAGCTTTATAATGAAGCCTTGACAACTCGTGGCATCACAACCGGATTATATGATGATACTAAAATCAGGGCTACGGAACAAGGGTTGAATCCATTGGTTTATCCGAATGTAGACTGGTATAATGAAATGTTTAATAAGAATGCTTTTGCGCAGCGTTTTAATTTTAATATTCGTGGAGGTAAAAAGGCGGTTACCTATTTTATGAGTGCATCGGTGAAGCATGATGCTGGTAATCTGAAGTCATTGAGTAAGGATTATTTCTCATACAATAACAATATCAATGTGATGCGTTATGATTTTGTTAATAATCTGAGTATAAAAGCAACAAACACTACCAAAATATCATTGGGATTAAATGTAAGTTTACGGATTGGAAAGGGCCTTCAGCAGGTGTTGATGGAATATTTTCTATGTCAAGAGAAGCTTCTCCCGTTGATTTTCCTATTGTATATCCGGTTCGTAATGATAAAGAGATTTATACGCTTTGGGGAGGTATGAGTGGTGGTATTTATAACAACGGTTACCGTAATCCGGTAGCTGAGTACGTTGTCGGTTATAAAAAGCAATTTGCCAGTACGGTAAATGCAAATATTCGTTTAGACCAGGATTTAAAAATGGTAACTAAAGGATTAAAACTCCATGTATTGGCTTCTTTTTAAAAACTGGTCAAAGACGGAAACTACACGTAAAGCTGGTTATAATCAATTTGAGATTGATCAATACAATGAAGCTACGGGAGAATATACATTAAGTAGAGTGGGTAATGAACAAAAAACGGCTTTAAATACGGAGGGAGCTGCCACAGGTGACCGTAGAATATTTATTCAAGCCTATTTGGACTATAAAAAGAAAGTTTGGCGTACATGATGTCAATGCAATGCTTTTATATAATCAGGATCAGTTAGACAATAATAAACCGGATAATCTCTTATCTTCTTTACCACGTCGGAAACAAGGAATTGCCGCACGTCTGTCTTATGCTTACGATGACCGTTATCTGGCTGAAGTCAATTTTGGATATAATGGTTCGGAGAACTTTGCGAAAAACAATCGTTTCGGTTTTTTCCCTTCAATAGCTTTGGGATATAACATCTCACAAGAAAAGTTCTGGGAACCGATTTCAAATGTGATATCTCATTTCAAATTGCGTGGTTCTTACGGCTTGGTTGGTAATGATGGTATCAATGAGCGTTATGCTTATTTGGAAGATATTGTTTTATCTAGTGATAAATGGAAATATACGACGGGAGTAAATCAGAATGTTAATTTACAGGGTCCCGTATGGAACCGTTATTATAATCCGAATTTAACTTGGGAGGTAGGGAAAAAACTGAATGTCGGATTTGATATGCAGTTATTTCATCAAGTCAATTTGAATTTTGATGTATTTAAAGAGATTCGTAGTAAGATCTATATGCAGAAAGTAAATACTCTTCCTGATTTCATAGGAACTGGTGAAACGAAAATCTATGAGAATAGCGGTAAGATGAAGAATGTCGGATTTGATATAGCGTTGGATTACAATAAACAGATAACAAAAGATTTCTTTTTATCATTTAAGGGGATACTTACTTATGCGCATAATACGATTTTGGAGCGTGACGAACCTCCGTTCCAGTTGTATCCTAATTTGTCCAGTGTAGGATATTCCAGAGGGCAGCATTTGGTTTATGTAGCGGATGGATTATTCCGTGACCAGGCTGATGTTGATTCACATGCCGAACAAACATTGGGGTATATTCCTCAGCCGGGCGATATTAAATATGTGGATCAACCAGATGCAAATGGCAATTGTGATGGGATTATTAATACCAATGACCGTGTTTATATGGGCTATCCGGAAGATCCTGAGATTGTATATGGTTTCGGTCCTTCAATGAAATATAAGAATTGGGATTTTTCATTTTTCTTCCAAGGGGCAGCTCGCACTTCTATTCTAATGTCGGGTTTTCATCCGTTTGGGAAAAATGCTACTCGTGGTGTTATGAAGTTTATCGCTGATGATTATTGGAGTGAAAGTAATCCGAACCCGAATGCAGCTTATCCACGCTTGACTCGTGATACCAATGCTAATAATACAGTAAATTCTTCATATTGGTTGCGGAATGGTGCTTTTCTTAAGTTGAAGAATGCAGAAATTGGCTATACATTCAAGATGTTCCGTGCTTATTTGAACGGTTCGAATCTTTTGACTTTCTCACCTTTTGAGCATTGGGACCCGGAAATGGGTGGTGGTAGTGGTATGAAATATCCTACTCAAAGAGTATTTAATATTGGAATTCAATTCACCTTTAAGTAAAAAGCTATGAAAAAGTTTGCAATTATATTATTAATGGGAGGAGTACTCCTTTCTGGATGTAATTATTTGGATATTGTTCCGGATGAGCGTAATACACCGGAAAACACTTATCAGAATCCTCAGGCAGCAAAGAATTATTTGTATTCTTGTTATTCAAAAATGCCTGATCCGCGAGTGAGTGAAGCGCTTGATAAATATTCGGCAGCGGAGATTATTAATGTGATCGAAAAAAGTGAATGGGTTACTTTTCCGCGTGGTTATTATTCACCGAGTTCGCCACAGTTGACAAAAGGATATTATGATAATATTTGGACAGGTTTGCATCAATGTTATCAGTTTTTTGAGTGTGGTGGATTTTACACCTGACATAGAACCGGATGATTTACAGTATTATAAAGCAGAAGCTACCTTGTTGATTGCTTATTATCATTGGTTGTCTTTCCGAGCCTATGGTCCTTCGGTAATTATGAGAGAGAACATAGATCCGCTTACCCCTATTGAAGAACTTCCCGAGCGTTCGAGTGTAGATGAAGTAGTTCAATTTATTGATGAAAAGATTACTGAGGCGGAAACAATAGGGCTAGCTGAGAAACATGATGGAGATGATTACGGGCGTTTTACGAAGTATGTGGCAGAAGCTTTACGTGCGAAAGTACATTTGTATGCTGCTTCTCCTTTGTTTAATGGCAACTCTGATTTCTTTGCAGGCTTTAAAAGTCCGTTGGATGGCCGTTTTCTAATATCTCAGACGGTTGACATAGAAAAGTGGAAAACTGCAGAGACGGTGACACGTAAGGCAATTGCTGATTTGGAGAATGCCGGTTATCGTTTATATAATGAAGTAGGACATGATGATGCTGGTACTCCTTCGGCTAATAAACCAGGGCCCGTGAATAAAGCTCAACGTGCTGTACGTTATACTTTTATGGATAATGTAGGTGGCACAAATCCAGAAGTGATCATGGTTGATACTCGTAAAGAAGGGACGTATGCTCTTCAGAATCAGTCTACTCCAAAACAAAAGGCATCTAATGGATATAAAAATTCATGGGGTATTTTGGCTCCGACATTACAGACTGTTGAGATGTTCTACACAAAAAATGGTTTACCTATTGATGAGGATAAAGAATTCGATTATTCCGGGAGATATAAAATTGTGAATATGCCGGTAAATTATGATGGAAATAATTATTTTGCTCAATCAAATGGAAGAACTTTGAATTTACATTTAAACCGAGAGCCGCGTTTCTTTTTGCGTGGATTGCATTTCATAATGGAAATTATGAGATCATGAAATATAATGGAAAAGTAGTTAATACGAATAATGCAAAAAAGGCTATAGTAGTGAAATTCAGAAAAAATGATGCTAATGGCTGGGAAGATGGACAAACAGGTAATTACACAGGTACCGGATATCTGAATAAGAAGTTCGTTCATCCTGCGTTTCAGAATGGTCCGGTTCATTACCCCTATCCGGTGATTCGTATGGCAGAAATGTATTTGAATTTAGCTGAGATTTTAATAGAACTGGATGCTTTGGAGAATACGACGGGACGCTTGGAAGAAGCTAAAGGTTTAATTGATAAAATTCGTGTTCGTGCAGGTATTCCTACTATTGATGAGGCATGGAAAAAGGCGAATCATCCGGAGAAAGCGAATACTGCTGAGGGACTTAGAGAGATAGTACGCAGAGAACGGCAGATAGAATTTTATTTGGAGAACCAACGTTTCTGGGATTTACGCCGTTGGAAAGATGCAGGCATTTTGGGTGAGAAAGTATGGGGTATGAATATTGAAGGAGATACAGATGAGACATTCTTTGTGCCAACTGAATTACAGAATATTCGTACTTTTAAACAGGCACAATATTTGATGCCTATTCCTATGACAGAAACCAATAAGGTTCCTCATATTGTCCAAAATCCAGGATATTAATCATAATTATTGTTTGAAGGAGGCTTATGATTGATACCTCTTAGGTTCATATAAGCCTCTTTTTTATTTATAATTTAAACAAGATGACTATTAAAAAGTATATTTATTTTAGGGTTGTTGAATGTCTGTTTTGGGATTACCGTACAAGCTACTCCTGTCAATTTTGTTGCTATTCCTTATTCTGATATCAATTCATTGGCAAAACAGCTGAAGACATCCCGTTATAGTCCGTTTGAGAATCCTACCGGATTATATTTTGAAGAAGGCGAAACGATACAGGTAACAGCTCCTGATTTACAAGGTTATCAATTGAATCTATTGTTGGTCGACTTTAGTAAACCTGCTGAAGGTGAAAAAGAAAGAGAAGACTACCGTATTTACTTTAAAAACAGGAAATAATAAGTTTTATGCTCCTCATAAGGGATTGGTTTATGTAAGCTATTATGTAAAGGATTGCCGGAAGGCTCCGGAACAGAAACTTACCTTTCACACAGGAATTAATAATGGGGTGTTTAATGCCTATCAACATACGAATGATGAATGGAAGCGAATGTTGGATAGCGCGATAGCAGAAGTGATTGATATGCAGGGAAAATATGTACATCTGACTTTCGATGTAAAAACTCTGCGTGAAAAAGGAAGTGATTGCGGAGTGGAGATGATTCGTATGTATGATCGAATTATTCTGTGGCAGCAGGAAATGTTGGGAATTGATCAGTTCGGTTATCGTACGAACAACCATATGTTTGCTCGTATCAGTTGGGCAGGTCCGCCTAATGCAAATGGGAAAGGAGTCTCTTTTCCTCGTACTTCTTCTATTATTCGTCCCGAAGATATCCGAAATTCCAATTGGGTAATCGGGCATGAATTCGGTCATGTGAATCAGGTACGTCCGGGCTTGAAATGGCATGGAACAACGGAAATTACTAATAATATTCAGGCGGCATGGATACAATATCTGCTGCGTCCGGAAGGCCCCTTTAGGATAGAGCATTCCAAAGCTCCCGACGGTACAGGGCAAAAAGTTTATGGTGGTTTGTTTAATTGGCATTTCAATCATTGTGTCTTACAGCAAAAGCCTTTGCTATATAACCCTCGAACATCGTTTACGCCTCCCTATTCAGATAATAAAAATCCTTTTGTACGTCTTTGTCCGTTTTGGCAACTACAAATTTATAATGCACTTACAAATTTTGGAAAACCGGATTTCTATGCGCGTATAAGTGAGATTGTACGTCGGACAAATGAACAGGATCTGACAGTAGGTGAACTTCAATTGAACTTTGTTAAGAATGCCTGCGATGTAATACAGGAAGATTTAACAGACTTTTTCATAAGATGCGGTATGCTCCGGTCTGTAGATACTGAAATTGGTGATTATGGAGGTAACCGGCATTTAAGTATTTCTCAAAAGCAAGTAGAGGAAGTTATCCGTTATGCTTCCCGATATCCAAAACCTAAATCTCCGGTTATACATTATATAACAATGAATAGTGTCAAAGCTTTCCGTGAACAGTTACCTGTACAGGGTATAAAAAAAAGGAAAGGGGATTCGTGTGGAGGGTGAATCTTGTTATATTTCTCATGATATATGGAAGAATGTAGTGGTTTTTGAAGCCTATCAGGGAAGTAAATTGCAGCGTGTTTCTATGGTAGGTACGGGAACTGAAGACAATACTGAGACAATCGCATATTTTCCCGAATGGATGCGACCGGTTAGTGGCTGTTTGTTGGGACGGTAGACGGAAGGATGTTTTTACATTATAGCTCTTTTAAATACTCATAACGAATCTAATCATGAAACATATTTATTCTTATTTATTCTTACCATTTCTCTTTTTTTTATTTGCATGTAGTGATACGGAAGAAAATCAGATTGATCCTTATTTGACTGTTGAGCTCGAAAATAATGTATTCAATGTACCTATTGAAGGAAAAACGGGAACTATAAAAATACATACCAATTTGTCTGACTGGGAATTGGTTCCTAAAATTTCAAGTGGATACGATTGGTGTAAAACTTCTATTGGTTTTATCGGCTTCAGATATTCATTTACTGACATTTAATGTCGCTCCTAATGAAGGAGTGGGCAGGCGTGAGGCTGAGTTCGTTCTACGTGGTACAGGAGTTGAAAGTATACCTTTTCGAGTGGTACAGTTAGGTTCAGAACCGGAAATATTGGTAAACATTGAATCAAAACTTTTATCAAAGGAGGCACAAACATTTACTATGAAAGTGACAGCTAATGTAGAATATACCCTTCAGAATGAAGAAAAATGGCTGACATTGAAAGAAGGACCGGATACGAGAGGAATGGTGGAGTCGGAATATCAATATAGTGTGACTGCTAATATTGGTTTATCTCCACGTAGAGATATAATTCGAATAAATTCGGTTGAGCAAAGTGATGAACCTGTTGTGATAGAGGTTGCAGTAGAACAGGAAGCTGCAAACGTTGATGATGTTATTCCGGATGATATTAAGGTAAAGGTTGAAAGTGTTGGGATGATTCAAGGTACTGTTTATGGTGATGGAAAGTCGGGACCGGAAAAGACTATTGATGGTGATCTGAATACTCATTATGGATCGGGCACAAGTGCAAAACGGGAACCTATCATATTTGAGTATACACTGCAGGAAGGGACAGAAAAAAAAGTTGATTATGTTATTTTACATCAAAGAAAAGCGGGAATAACAGTACATAATCAATTAACAAAAGGGGAAATAGCATATAAGTCTGCTGCGGTAACGGAATGGACTAAATGTGGTTCGTTTGATGAGTCAATAATAGTGCCGTCTATTCGGATGGATGTGAATGTGGTAAAACCTACTCATTTTCGTCTTACATTTGAACGTACACCAGAACCAAATCAAGGCAGTGTTGCTCTGGCAGAGTTTGAATGTTATCAGAAAGCAGAAGGTACTGATTTTTGATCTGGCGGCTGATGCTGTTTATTTTGAAGACAATGTTTTTTCTCAATTGAAACCTACGACTACCCAAGCTGACATTGTGAAAATCACTCATCCGATGATACGTGCCATTGCACAAGAACTTTTAGACAATACTTATCCGAGTGAGTTTCGGGTACGGACTTACCAGTCTTGTAAAAAATCCGGTAACAGTTGGTGAAGGGTTGACAATTGGTAAAAGAAGTATTTGCGATAATCCGACAGGATTATTTTGTGAAAAGGATAAGAAGTATATTATATTTGTAGGAGACGAGATAGGTGATAAGACCCTAAACTTATATATCAAGGATTGGCGTGAAGGAGGCGAAAATCAGACTATTAGATTAAAAAGTGGTTTAAATACAATAATAACGACAGTAGACGGTACAGGGTATATACAGTATTGGACAGATATGGAAGTATATGAACCTGCCGTAAAAGTACATGTATGTTACGGTAATGAAATAGGATTTTGGGATGTACGTGCCGGACATACCAATGAAGATTGGAAACGTATTCTTAATTTAGCGAATATATGTGTCCAACGTTTGAATGTAACTAATGCTATGCTGGATGTTTTAGGTGAACGTGTTCAATTGATAAATACAGTTAATGCATTTAATACTTATTGTCCGGATGATATTATGAGTATAATGAATATGCATGATGAACTAATGCAGATAGAGTATATGATGATGGGATTAGTTAAAAACAATGCAGTTCCCCGAAATCGTATGTTGGGTGTGCGTTCATGGGGAGGATCCCCTAATTGGAATGGCACTTGTGCTAATTTTCCCAATAGTGAACAAGCTATGCTTGATAAAGGAGTTTTTCTTCAGAATATCTGGGTATTCGGGCATGAATTTGGTCATGGCAATCAAGTGGCTCAAATGAAAGGAGCCGGTTGGGCGGAAGTAACAAACAATATTTATGCGCAACAAGCCATGTATCAGATGAATAATGCTGCTTGTCGTTTAGAGCATACTGAATTTAAAAGGCAAGGTTATAATGATAAAGTAGTTGCCGATCGTTTTAATGCCTATTTGAATGATGCAATTGTGAAGAAAAAACCGTATTTGACACATGAAGGCGGACTTGTTAATGACCCTGAAAAAGGTGAATATTATAGTGCTGATCCGTTTGTTTCATTGGCTCCTCTTTGGCAATTATCTCTCTTTTTTATGTTAACAGAAGATGCTCCGTGGTCTAAACCTGATTTCTGGCCAGATGTACATTGGGCAGCTATTCACGATAATAATTCGGTATATACTTATGGCGAAAAATATGTAAATTTCATGAAACGTGCGATGGATGCATCAGAGATGAATTTGACCGATTTCTTTAAAAAGATGGGATTACTGCGGGAGATTAATATGAAAGTCGGGGATTATGGGCCGGCAAAGCAAATAACGATAACGAAAGAAATGGTAGGGGAGATAGAAAACTATGGTAAGAGTAAATCTCCGGTACCTACTCCTGTTATTTATTATATATCTGG
>VOFJ01003533.1_pt1 | contig 121013 bp, 166 predicted proteins | sample 5384081 | NCBI WGS metagenome assembly VOFJ01 (sample SAMN12384729, study PRJNA508395) | human gut metagenome | isolation source: healthy gut I | host: Homo sapiens
TGTTTGCCTTATCGCCAAATAAGACATGTCGCAAATAAGAGATAAAAAGCCCATAGAAAACACATAGCAACCATGAACCCCATAAACGCAAAAAGCGTGCAACTCAATGAGCTGCACGCTTTTGCTTATTGTTTATTATCTGTTTCCTTATCGGAATCATTTGACTTCCTCAAAATCTGCATCCTGCACATTATCACCATGCTTGCTGTTATCTTGAGCACCACCAGCTTGTCCGGCATTCATATCAGGACCAGCCTGTGCACCACCCTGAGCACCGCTCTGGGCATACATTTCAGCACTTGCAGCCTGGAATGCAGTATTCAGTTCTGCCATAGCAGTATCAACAGCAGCTAGATCCTGTGCCTTATGAGCATCTTTCAGTTTCTGTAAAGCAGCTTCAATCGGAGCTTTCTTGTCAGCCGGCAACTTGTCGCCTAATTCCTTCAACTGATTTTCAGTAGTGAAGATCATTGAGTCAGCCTGATTCAGCTTGTCAATCTTTTTCACGTTCTTTCTTATCTGCTTCTGCATTAGCTTCAGCTTCAGCTTTCATCTTTTCAATTTCTTCTTTACTCAAACCGCTGGACGCCTCGATACGAATAGCCTGTTCCTTACCGGTAGCCTTATCCTTAGCAGACACCTTCAAGATACCGTTAGCATCAATATCGAACGTTACCTCAATCTGAGGAATACCGCGACGTGCCGGAGCAATACCTGTCAGGTTGAACTGGCCGATTGACTTGTTCTGCGCAGCCATCGGACGCTCACCCTGCAATACATGGATGGTAACCTCCGTTTGGTTGTCGGCAGCAGTAGAGAATGTCTCGCTCTTCTTGCAGGGGATGGTAGTGTTGGCATCAATCAGCTTCGTCATCACACCACCCATAGTCTCGATACCCATAGACAGCGGAGTAACATCCAGCAACACAACGCCCTTGATTTCGTCCGTCAAAACGGCACCTTGCACGGCAGCACCTACGGCCACCACCTCATCCGGATTCACACCCTTGGAAGGAACTTTACCGAAGAAGTCTTCTACCAACTTCTGTACAGCCGGGATACGTGAAGAACCACCTACAAGGATTACTTCGTCAATATCAGAGTTGCTCAAACCAGCATCAGACATAGCCTTCTTACACGGTTCCAGACAAGCTTGAATCAAAGTGTGAGCCAAAGCCTCGAACTTAGCACGGGTCAAAGTCTTAACCAAGTGCTTGGGCACACCGCCTACCGGCATGATGTACGGCAAGTTGATTTCAGTGCTTGTAGAAGAAGACAATTCAATCTTAGCTTTTTCAGCAGCTTCCTTCAGACGTTGCATAGCCATCGGATCTTGAGTCAGATCGGCACCTTCGTCATTCTTGAATTCATCTACCAACCAAGTGATGATTACCTGGTCGAAGTCATCACCACCCAGGTGAGTATCACCGTTTGTTGACAATACTTCGAATACACCGCCACCGAATTCCAGGATAGAGATATCAAATGTACCACCACCAAGGTCGAATACGGCAACCTTCATATCTTTGTTCGCTTTATCGATACCGTAAGCCAAAGCAGCAGCTGTCGGTTCGTTCACGATACGTTTCACTTCCAGACCGGCAATCTGACCGGCTTCTTTTGTAGCCTGACGTTGAGAATCGGAGAAGTAAGCCGGAACAGTAATAACTGCTTCCGTAATTTCTTGCCCCAAATAGTCCTCAGCAGTTTTCTTCATTTTCTGAAGAATCATAGCTGAAATTTCCTGCGGAGTATAAAGACGTCCGTCAATATCTACACGCGGCATGTTGTTGTCACCCTTAACAACCTTATAAGGCATACGGGCAATTTCTTTCTGAACCTGATCCCAAGTCTCACCCATGAAACGTTTGATTGAGGATACGGTTCTTGTCGGGTTCGTGATAGCCTGACGTTTTGCAGGGTCACCCACTTTACGCTCACCACCGTCAACGAATGCTACGATAGACGGAGTAGTACGTTTTCCTTCACTATTTTTTGCAATTACTACAGGTTCGTTACCTTCGAATACTGCAACGCAAGAGTTTGTTGTTCCTAAGTCAATACCAATAATTTTTCCCATGATCGTTATTTTTTTATTTGTTATTATTCAAGTTTCGACGTCCGCCTCAGTGGCAGACGCCAATAAAAAGACAAACGTTGTGCCAAATTGTTCAGAGAGGTTGTAATTTTATAGGTTGGCAGAAAGGCTGTCAGTTTGGCAGAATACACCCCCGTTTTTCTGTCGAAAATTACCATTTGTTAATCGCTCCTTCATGCAAAAGCACTACTTTTGTCGGCGAAAAAGCTAAGAGCTACAAGTGACAGGCTACAAGCGACAAGTGCCTTTCGGCATCATAGCGCAGCCACTCGTAACTCGCAGCCTGTAGCTTGTAACTAATATAATATGGAAAGAGATAGCATTGATTTTAAAAAACACAGACATCGCGGCACTGTTCCGCAAACTATTACTCCCTACCGTACTGGGAATGATATTTTCTGCATTATTTGTCATTACGGACGGAATATTCGTTGGAAAAGGTATCGGCGGTGATGCCCTGGCGGCAGTAAACATAGTAGCTCCACTCTGGTTATTCTCCACTGGTGTTGGATTAATGTTTGGTGTAGGGGCATCTGTTGTGGCATCTATTCATTTATCACACGGAAAAGTAAAAGCTGCCCGCATCAATATCACACAGTCTATAGCTGTATCTTCACTATTACTGATAGGCACCTCTACATTATTTTGTTCATTTGCTCCACAGGTAGTGCATCTTTTAGGTGGTTCCGAACGCCTGGCTCCACTGGCTATAGAGTATATGCTGTGGTTTGTTCCATTCTCGGTATTTACCGCCCTGCTTAATTCGGGTATGTTTTTTCTGAGGCTGGACGGTTCGCCCAACTTCGCCATGATGTGCAATGTGGTGGCTGCCGTTCTGAATATCATTCTCGATTACCTCTTTATCTTCCCTTTCGGATGGGGTATGTTCGGTGCAGCCATAGCCAGCGCTATCGGTACTACAGTGGGTGCATTGATAATAGTCATCTACCTTTCCCGTCGCAAATGTGCTTTACGCTTTTACCCTGTAAAACTCACTCGTAAAAGTATGCAGCTGACCCACCGTAATATAGGATACATGTGCCGTTTGGGATCTTCTGCATTCCTGTGCGAAGTAGCTATTGCCTGTATGATGTTCGTTGGAAACATCGTATTTATCCATTATTTGCAGGAAGAAGGTGTAGCAGCGTTCAGCATTGCCTGCTATTTCTTTCCTATTATATTTATGGTATATAATGCCATTGCGCAGTCGGCGCAGCCGATTATCAGTTATAACCACGGACTACATGAAACTGCTCGCGTCCGCCGTGCCTACTTGCTGGCGCTGAAAACGGCTGTCGGTTGCGGTGCTATTTTTGCCTTCATAACCGCCCTGTTCAGCTCAGAGATTGTTTCCATGTTCATCGACCGCAGTTATCCGGCCTATGAGATAGCCAGTAAGGGGCTTCCTTTGTATGCTACCGGCTTCATTTTCTTTGCCATCAATATCGTATCTATCGGATACTTCCAAAGTGTGGAACGGGCACGCTATGCCACTATCATTACCTTATTACGTGGGTTCGTCCTACTAACGGCCTGCTTCTTTGGACTTCCCCTGCTCTTTGGCAACGCGGGTATTTGGCTGGCAACTCCCTTGGCAGAGTTACTAACTACCCCTTTTCATACTTATTATTTATATAAAAGCGAAAAGGGAGCGTAAAGAAAATATAGTATCTTTGCCACATGGAAACGATGATAAAGAAATTCTGCCAAAGATACAGACTTCCGGAAAAAAGCCTGCATGAACTTTTGTCACACATGACAGAATATCATTTTGGCAAAGGAGAATTAATTGTGAAAGAGGGAGAACGGAACACCAACTTATACATTCTTAAGAAAGGCATCTGGCGTGCTTATTATATGATAGACGGAACAGAAAGTTCTCTCTGGTTTGCCGGAACAGGCGAAATAGCCTTTTCATCCTGGGGGGTATGTCAATAATGAAATTTCACAAGTGAATATTGAATCTGTGAATGAAAGTACTGCCTATTATATTGCCAAACCGGATTTAGAAGAGCTCTTCAACAGTTCCATAGAGTTATCTAACTTCGGTCGAAAAATCTTTGAACAGGAAATACTATTCATTGACGGCTACACATTGGCATACGGTACTCCAAGCGCCAAAGAACGTTATCTAACCTTGATGGAAGAGAACCCGGAATTATTGCAATATGTTCCATTGAAACATCTGGCATCCTATTTATACATTACCCCACAGTCATTGAGCAGAATACGGGCTGGATTAAAAAGAAGAAGATAAACTCATAAAACCTTTATGAAATTTTTCCCTTCTTCACCCTGTCAACTCCATGCCTGAACCCTATCTGCGACATACTTGCTCCGTATCTTGTCCGCATAGAGGTACCTCCGAATGGGGAATGTACGGAGCAAGTATGTCGCAGATAGGGTTCAGGCATGAATCATATATCATGAAAACGAGATATAAAACAGTACTCATATGGATATAAATCAGATTATTGATCATATAGGCAAACTCCCGGAAGCGTCAAAGAATACGCTAAAAGAGATTATTTCTGAGGTTACTTATCCCAAAGGACACATTTTATTTAAAGCAGATAAAGTGGAAACCAAGGTATATTTCATCAAGAAAGGTATTGTCCGCGCTTATACAGAGTTAGCTGACAACGAGATTACATTCTGGTTCGGACGTGAAGGCGACACAGTAGTTTCAATGAAAAGCTATGTATCCAACCAAAGAGGCTATGAAAATATAGAGCTTCTGGAAGAATGTGAACTATATGAAATGAAGAAACAATCCTTGCATGAACTATTCGGCAAAGACATACATATTGCTAACTGGGGAAGAGAATTTGCAGAACAGGAACTGCTAAAAACAGAGGAAAGATTTATCGGCAGACAATTCAAAACATCTCTGGAACGCTATAGGTACCTGATGAATCATACTCCGGATCTTTTGCAAAGAGTACAATTAGTCTATATAGCTTCTTATCTTGGCATCACCCAAGTCAGTTTAAGCCGTATCCGGGCCAAATTCAGGTAAATCACTTTTTATCATTTGTTAAATAACAAGTCAAACTAATTCATGAACTTTGCACACAAAAAATAAAAGTTATGAGTTGGATATATTTGATTGTGGCCGGATTGTTCGAAGTAGCATTTACATCGTGCATAGGCAAAGTAAAAGAAACAACCGGCAGTGAAATGTACTGGTGGTTCACCGGTTTCATTATTTCTATGAGTATCAGCATGTTTTTGCTGATAAAGGCAACGCAAGCCCTGCCTATTGGTACGGCTTATGCTGTATGGACAGGAATAGGTGCGGTAGGAACCGTATTAGCAGGCATACTGATTTTCAAAGAGCCTGCTACCGTATGGAGATTACTTTTTCATTGTAACCGCGTTGATCGGTTCGATCATCGGTTTAAAAGTTGTTTCTCATTAAAACTAAAAAACGGGATGTCAATTAGATATTGACATCCCGTTTTGCTATATCCAGTTTTTACGGATTACTTCTTCACCAACACCATCACCAGGTTATTGTCAGCATCGTACAGCCCGATGCCTCCGCCTGCCAGCTTGCCAAAAGACTGAACGGAATTCAAGGCTTTCAGCACACGGCCTTCCACCTCCATATCAGGACAAGCCATCATTGTACTGATAAGCTGCGGGAAAGAGATAGCAGAGGAATTCTCATTATCTGCAACAAATCCACCGTTAATAAGATTACAACCGGCATTACCGTGTATTCTCTTCTCCGAAAGATTAAATTCAATGAACGGTTGCTTCTCCATGCCTTCGGGAATGGCCTGGCCACCGGCTTCAGAAATCATCCACTTACCACTCAAATCTGATAATTTCACTGTAGGGTTTTTCTTTTGTAATACAATAATAGGGCGATTGGACGAACCGCACAAGGCTATATTCTCCTTGCCCAGTTTTTTATATTTCTTCACTTGTCCTAAAGCAGACAAAACGTTTTGTTCCAAGGTCATATCCGGACAAGCCATACGGGTACTTGCCAAAGCGCCAAGGTCAATCGTACCGGGTTTGGCATTCACGTCAAACGAACCCATCATACGGTTGCAACCACTGTTGCCAAATACTTTTCCAGTCTTTGTGTCAAAACCGATATAGGGAAATTCCTGACCCGGAGCAGGGACTACGGCAGTACCATTCACTTCAATAATATTCCACTCACCGCTGATGGAAGATAATGTCGCAGCATCTTTGGAAGAGCGACAAGATGACAGAGCTATCAAAGCTCCTGCCATACAAAGAGAAACTATTACTTTTTTCATTGTTATTCGTTGTTTAAGTTAATATTCAAGGGGCAAATATATAGAAAATAACCCAAATGCAAGTAATTTGTTTAGAAATAGAAGCTTTTTTCTGAAAAGTATTTAGTGGGATTTTAATGTTTATCTGCGAATTAAATCCTATATTTGCTCACCAATAAAAAAGAGGTTCCCTGATGAGGGAAACGTACTTTTTATCATGAAATGGAGACGGAAAGATTCCGTCCTTTAGTTTATAATTTGTAACTCGTAATTTGTTATTAAAAGAAATGGGTAAAGTTCTTATTATCGGTGCAGGCGGTGTAGGTACCGTTGTTGCGCACAAAGTGGCTCAAAATCCTGATGTGTTTACAGAAATCATGATAGCCAGCCGCACCAAGTCCAAATGTGACGCTGTTGTCAAGGCAATCGGTAACCCGAACATCAAAACCGCCCAGGTAGATGCCGACAGCGTGGACGAACTGGTAGCACTCTTCAATAGTTTCAAACCCGAAATCGTCATAAATGTAGCACTCCCTTATCAGGATCTTACCATTATGGAAGCTTGCCTCAAAAGCGGAGTTAATTACCTGGACACTGCCAACTATGAACCGAAAGATGTGGCTCACTTTGAATACAGCTGGCAATGGGCATACAAGAAACGCTTCGAAGATGCCGGACTGACCGCCATCCTCGGTTGCGGTTTCGACCCGGGAGTGAGCGGCATCTATACTGCATACGCCGCCAAACATCATTTTGACGAAATACAATATCTGGACATTGTAGACTGTAATGCAGGAGACCATCACAAAGCATTTGCGACTAACTTCAATCCGGAAATCAATATCCGTGAGATCACACAGAACGGACGTTATTACGAAAATGGAGAATGGGTAACTACTCAACCTCTGGAAATCCATAAAGATCTGACGTACCCGAATATCGGACCACGTGATTCCTATCTGTTATATCACGAAGAACTGGAATCATTGGTGAAACACTTCCCGACAATCAAGCGCGCACGTTTCTGGATGACTTTCGGTCAGGAATATCTGACTCATCTGCGAGTAATCCAAAATATTGGCATGGCACGCATAGACGAAGTGGAATATAACGGCAGTGAAGATTGTTCCGCTGCAATTCCTGAAAGCCGTCCTCCCCAACCCGCAAGACCTGGGCGAAAACTACGAAGGCGAAACATCCATCGGTTGCCGCATCCGTGGTCTGAAAGATGGTAAAGAACGCACCTACTACGTTTACAATAATTGCAGCCATCAGGAAGCCTATAAGGAAACCGGCATGCAAGGAGTTAGCTATACAACAGGTGTTCCTGCCATGATAGGTGCCATGATGTTCCTCAAGGGATTGTGGAAGAAACCGGGTGTATGGAATGTTGAAGAATTCAATCCGGACCCGTTCATGGAACAGCTAAACAAACAAGGATTGCCGTGGCATGAGGTGTTTGATAAAGATTTGGAAGTATAAACTAAATGAAGAACTAAAAATGAAGAATTCAGCTGCACGGTGAAAGCATACCGAAAGGAAATTCTTCATTCTTCATTCTTCATTTTTAATTTAATTATAGATTATGCAAGTCGGAGATAAAGCGCCCGAAATACTGGGCATCAATGAAAAAGGCGAAGAAATCCGCCTCAGCGACTATAAAGGAAAAAAGATAGTTCTTTATTTCTATCCTAAAGATATGACTTCGGGATGTACGGCACAGGCCTGCAACCTGCGTGATAACTATTCTGAACTACGCAAAGCCGGTTACGAGGTAATTGGCGTAAGCGTGGATAATGAAAAGTCGCACCAGAAATTTATAGAGAAAAATAATCTACCCTTTCCACTGATTGCAGATACGGACAAGAAACTCGTAGAACAGTTCGGAGTATGGGGAGAAAAGAGTATGTACGGACGTAAGTATATGGGTACTTTCCGCACCACCTTCATTATAAACGAAGAAGGGGTGATAGAGCGGATTATCACGACGAAGGAAATAAAAACCAAAGACCACGCCGCACAAATCCTATAATTTACGATTTGACTATTTACGATTTACGATTAAAGGTAACTCTTGTAAGGTAAACGGAAATCCCAAATTGCTAAATAGACTAATTTAAATCGTAATTCGTAAATTTGTAAATCGTAAATAAACTAATTTGAATCGTAATTCGTAAAATCGTAAACATAAAGATGGCAAAGAAAGACGAACTTAATTTTGAGAACGAAAATAAAATAGCACCAAGCGAAAAGCTGAAAGCTTTGCAGGCAGCTATGGACAAGATAGAAAAGAGCTTCGGCAAGGGTTCTATCATGAAAATGGGAGACGAAAGCGTCGAACAAGTAGAAGTAATCCCCACGGGCTCTATCGGACTGAATGTAGCACTTGGCGTTGGCGGCTATCCCCGCGGACGTATCATCGAGATTTATGGTCCGGAATCTTCCGGTAAGACAACCCTTGCCATCCATGCCATCGCTGAAGCGCAAAAGGCAGGAGGCATTGCCGCATTCATTGATGCAGAACATGCTTTCGACCGTTTCTATGCTGCCAAGTTGGGTGTAGATGTAGACAACCTATGGATTTCTCAACCGGATAATGGAGAACAAGCTCTGTGGAAATTGCAGAACAGCTGATCCGTTCTTCTGCAATCGACATCATCGTTGTGGACTCTGTTGCCGCTTTGACTCCAAAAGCAGAAATTGAAGGCGACATGGGTGACAATAAGGTAGGTTTGCAGGCACGTCTGATGTCTCAGGCATTGCGTAAACTGACAGCAGCCGTAAGCAAGACACGTACCACATGTATCTTCATCAATCAGCTGCGTGAAAAGATTGGCGTTATGTTTGGTAATCCTGAAACAACTACTGGTGGTAATGCCTTGAAGTTCTATGCTTCGGTACGTCTGGATATTCGCGGAAGCCAGGCTATCAAGAACGGTGACGAAGTATTAGGCAAGCAGACTAAAGTAAAAGTAGTAAAGAACAAAGTGGCACCTCCTTTCCGTAGAGCAGAATTTGATATCATGTTCGGTGAAGGTATTTCCCGCGCCGGTGAAATCATTGATTTGGGTGCAGATTTAGGTATCATCAAGAAAAGCGGTTCCTGGTTCAGCTATAATGAAACGAAACTGGCACAGGGACGTGATGCAGCCAAACAAGTGGTTGCCGATAATCCGGAACTGGCAGAAGAACTGGAAGGATTGATTTTCGAGGCACTTAGAAAGGACAAATAATTTCACAATAAAGGGGGAACCGGAATCGGCTCCCCCTTTTCAACAAACTATTTACACCTATCAGCAGATGGCCTCATTCTAGGTCTTCCAAGCGCTTTTCAAGCATCTCCATGCTTTCCTCAAATCGTTTCCAGGTATCAGCATCCATCTGTTTCTTTTAAATATTCGCTATCTTTCAACTTACCTAAGTCTTTCAAACTTTTCAATCCTTTCAGGCTTTCCAGACTTTTTAAGCTTTCCAGACTCTTTAAACCTTCCAAGCCTTGTAAACCCTCTAATCCTTGCAAGCTCTCTAATCCTTGCAGACCATTCAAAACGCCCAAATCGGCCAAATCAAGAGTACCATCTACGATACGATATACATTCCCTCCCTCATTTCATACTTGTATTCTGATACATCATGATATTCTGTATATCCTTCAAAGTCATATCGCCTTCCAGATAAACAAACTTCAAGTTGGCAGCACCATCAATAATCATAATCAGCTCTTTTACTTTATCCCCTTTCCTATTGATATAAAATTCGGAACTGGATACGGTGCCTTTCTGCTTCATCAACAACTCATATTTAGAGGACTGCACCAATGCACGCAAATCCTTACGCATGTCTTTCTTGATATTGCTATCCATCGTAGAAAGAATCTGCACACAATCCAACTTACCGGATACCTTTCCTATATAGATATCTTTCGTAAACAGGTTAGGATTCATTTCAATCATCGCCTTTGAGATATAAACGGAAGAGACACCTTTCATATCATTGTAGGTGTTGAATATATTTTTCTGCGCCTGGCAGAGCAGGGGTAACATCAGCAACACACCTGCCAATAAAATCTTGTTGAGTTTCATAATCATTTATCTTTGTATTTCTTTTTTTATTTCCTGATTTACTTTCTTCATATCAACCTGCGTCTCCTTCACCTGAGCAATGCCTTGGTTCAGATTGGTGGAAACTTCCATTAAAGTAGCTTGCAGCACCTGATAAGCTTCTTCCGGATCAGAGAATGTATCTTGCGGCGTAGGCGGACACACCCCTCTTCCGAGATTTTCGACCCCATATCCTATGCCAATAATCACCAATATGGTAGCTGCAACACTTCCAATCCAACGCCAGTTACGTCTGGATTTGTTAGGCCGGAAGAAACGTTGTTCTTCTTCAGCCTTTTCATCAATCATCCGGCTCAGTTTATCCCCCAGCCCCTCAGGAACTTCCACATCTCTATCTGCGTCTTGGTAAAGGCTAAGAAAAATTTCTTTATCCTTTTGCAGATGTTCGGGCACTTCCGTTGTTCTGAAATAATCTCTCAACGCCTCTTCCGGCTCTCGGTAGTGTTCCCCTCATAAAATTCGGCGAGCAGCCTTTCAATTTCCTCGACTTTCATAGTTACTCCATTTATTAAATTCCTCACGTATCTTTTTCTTGCCCGGGACAACAGTACACGGACATTGGTAGCATTCAATCCCGTGACCTGCTCTATCTCTTCGTAAGAGCATCCTTTGACGTCACGCAGGTTCACAATCCGTTGCTGCTGTTCGGGCAAGTGGGCAATGATATCTTTTACTTGCCGTACTTCGTCGCGCACTTCCAGGTTATCATTTTGAGAAACATCTTGCGCAGCAGTCAATTCTACCGTCTGCCTGGATAAGACATATTTTCCTGAACGAAGCAAATCAAAGCACATATTTTTCACCAGAGTAACGCTGAATGCTTCCGGATTACTGATAATGGCCAGTCCTTCCCGCTTGTCCCACAACTTCAGATAAGCTTCCTGAACCAGATCCTCCGCATCGGCCGCATTCTCCAGTAGCCGATAGGCTACACAGTACAGCTTGCGATGATATGGCAGAAACTCTTTTTTAAAACTTTCAGCGTCCATGGGCTTTTTCTGTATCTCAATCCTGTTTATTTGTTGTATCTATTTGTTAGACGTAAAGGGACGGAACTTTGTTACAAAGAAAATAAAAAAAATCGCCCCTACAAAACTTATCAGTTTGCAGGAGCGAAACCTTAACGCCCGGACAAAGTCTCTCCGGGCTCCACATATAAATCAGATTATGCCAACACCGGCACCAGATATTTAGTCAACAAGTAACCGCCACCTACCAACCATATGTAAAGTAAAAAAGCCAAAACAAACGGTTTGGCACCGGCTTGCTTGAATTTATCAATACTGGTATCAGTACCCAATGCCGTCATAGCCATTGTCAACATAAAAGTATCTATATATTCAATCGCCCCATTTAGAGGAATTTCTTTCACTGTCTCCGCACCTGTCAAATATTGCAAAAGAGAGTTCAGACAAATAATTCCAATAAAACCAAAAGCAAACCAAGGAATAGTAATCTTGCTTTTCACTGCCTTACCTTCAGCATCCACTCTCTTACGCCCTGCCAAAGCAAAACTCATTATAACCAATACAGGGGCCAGCATCATCACACGTATCATTTTTGTAATAGTCGCCGGTCCGGCAATGCCCAATGCATCCGTAGGGTCCATTGCATTACCCGCACCCGCCACATGAGCAACTTCATGCAAAGTACTACCCGTATAAATAGCAACTCCCATATTACTTAAACCATCAAGTAGTCCGGCACGATACATAATTGGATATAGAAACATAGAAATCGTACCGAAAATAACAACAGTAGACACGGCAATAGCCGTTTTATGCCCTTCACACCTTACTACAGGTTCGGCACCCAACACTGCTGCCGCACCACAAAATGGCACTGCCCGTAGAGGTCATCAATGCCGTATCCTTGTCTATCTTCAACAATTTGCCCAACCAGATACCCAGAAAAATTGTACCAGCCACTACAATGGTATCAATAACCACGGCAGGCAGACCGACTTCTGCCACCTGCGTCAGCGTCAGACGAAAGCCATACAGCACAATGCCTGCACGTAGTATTTGCTTAGTACAGAACTTTATACCCGGCACCCATGTCTCCGGCAAATGATTACGTAAGCTATTGGCGTATACCATACCCAAGATGATACCCACAATTAGCGGACTAAAAAGAAAGACTTTTTACGAAAGGAATCTCAGCTATATAAAAAGCTGAAAAAGAAAATAAGGCAATCAGCAGAATGCCATGCAAAGTATTACCTCTGTTACCACGACTAAACATAAAGTTAAATTTAGTATTTATAATGTTTGTTTTTAACTGGCGCAAAGGTACGTCATTCACATTTTCTATCCTATTTAAATCTCATTATACATGATAACAGAAAGTAATAGCCAAGCAAAAATCACCCCACTATTCACTACAAAGCACTTCACATTTTAAAATTAATGTGCACAGATAACACTTGCAAAATTACAGTTTACTTCCATTATGCATTGCAAACTGCATGAAAACTTGCGCCAATCCTCCTTCTTGCCCTTGCTGCTGCACAAAGCTGAAATCACGGAGCATAGGCATGTCTTTCACTTCAACCACACGGAAAATACCAGAAGCCAATTCACGACTGATGGAACGTATAGAGATAATCCCCATACAATTTGCATTTTCAAGGAAAAGCTTAATGCTTTCCGTACTGCCAAGGTACATCAACACCGGAGTGAAGAAAGCTTAATGCCACATTGACTCAAACCTCGCTCTATCAAATCAAGCGTACCGGAGCCACGTTCACGAAGTACTAAAGGAATACTCAGCATATCCTTGGAAGTAATCTCTTCCGGTAATGACAACTTGCTTTTTAGTGTGCACCACAGCCACAAGTTCATCATCCAAGAAATGAGAATATTTCAGATTTGGCAAACGAAAAACGCCCTCTACCAGCCCCAAGTCTATGCGATGCTCCTGTAAAGCAGCTTCTATCTCACGTGAATTACCATTCATCAGCGAAAGGTTTACTTGCGGGGAATTTCTTAATGAAGCTGGCAAGCAACGGAGGCAAAACATATTGGGCAATTGTAGTACTGGCCCCCAAACGCAGTTCTCCCGTATATTCATTATGCAGCAGATGCATTTCATATTCCAGTCGCTTGTAATCTTCCAAGATACGGCCACAATGCTCCAGCAGCAACTTACCAGCTTCCGTCAAGCTGATTTTACTACCTTGCCTATCAAACAGACGCGCCTGATAGGTACTCTCCAACTCTTGTATATGCTTTGTTATGGCAGGCTGACTGACAAACAACTCTTGCGAAGCTTTCGTGAAACTCAGATTCTTCGCCACAGATTGAAATACTTTTAATCGAAAATCAGACACGGAGTTAGTGATTAAGGATTAATAATAGGTGATTAATAACAGGACTATTCCAATTCTTCGGCTTTAATGCCTAACGCACGCATCATGGAATAACCTAACAAATCCCATTTACAACCAAGAGGACGAGCAGGTTCATCCATATTGAAAAGAAAAATTTCTTTCGATTTTTCCGGATCAGCTTCCCTTAGATGCTCCTCAAGAACCTCCATAAGTTTAACACCGTAATCATCTATAAACGGAACCAGCATAAGACGCTTCACATCAGCAGAATCAAGTGCTATATTCAGCAGATCAAGATAGAGGTTCGCCCGGGAAACAAGTCCCTCAGAAGAAACAGAAATGAATGAAAACTCACCTAACTGATTCGTAAATCCCACCCCATTTAAGTCTTTATTTAAATCTGCGGGATCACAATGAAGCAATTTATCAGTCTGCCCATCATGTACAAAAAGCACTCCGATATTGTTTTCTTTATCACGAACACCAGAATCAAGTGCCAGATAAGAAGCCCATTCTTCCACATAGATATTTTGCAAGGGACGTCCCAACTGCAATTCAAAGTATTTCTTTAAGTCCTTAACCACATCATTGAAATATGCTACATCCACCAGTACCACATTCTCTGCGAGTTCTACATTTTCTGCCATAATCTGCTCTATTCTATTTTTAAGGGATAAAGATACGATAATCCTTTTAACCCAGCATGAAAACTATTCAAAAATTTCCCGATATAAACCAAATAAAAAGTTGAGATTTACTCTTTTATATTTACATATGACTTGAGACGTTATTTGAGGTACCCTCAGTCGTTATGCAAGGGTATCTCAGTCGTTAAAAAGTGAGGGTACCTCAGCCGTTATGTGAGGGTACCTCAGCCGTTATGTTAGACTCCTTCTTTTTAAACACCTAATATACAACATATCACAAATCAACATCTTTAACTTTTTTCCAAAAATCGGAATCTTCGAACAGAAAGGAATAGTAATTTATCTTTAAATTCATAACCAACTATGCACTTTTGAAGTAACCTTGCCGCTATCTCATCTTAGTTTCGGCAGAAGTTATATAAATCCCGCAATGCCGCACAGTCATTTTGTCATTATTATTCATTTACTAACTGCAATTTTGTCATAAATAGGCTTATATTGGCAAATCTTTTTGCGCCCCCTTAGGTGTTATTGAAAATGAAAAATAGAAAGGAGATATAAGATATGAACTTTAACAATTTTACCATTAAATCGCAAGAGGCTGTGCAAGAAGCACTGAACCTGGCCAAAAGCCGTGGACAGCAAGCTATCGAACCAGTTCATGTAATGCAAGGAGTAATGAAGGTAGGCGAAAACGTCACTAACTTCATCTTTCAGAAGCTGGGCATGAATGGTCAACAGGTTGCACTTGTACTTGACAAACAAACTGACTCTTTGCCCAAAGTTTCGGGTGGAGAACCTTACTTAAGTCGCGAGACAAATGAGGTATTCCAGAAAGCAACCCAGTATTCAAAGGAAATGGGCGACGAGTTTGTTTCACTGGAGCATCTGCTGCTGGCATTGCTCACTGTAAAAGTACCGTTTCCACCATCCTGAAAGATGCAGGAATGACGGAGCGTGAACTTCGTAATGCCATCACCGAGTTGCGTAAAGGAGAAAAAGTAACTTCACAATCCAGCGAAGACACTTACCAGTCATTGGAAAAGTACGCTATCAATCTGAACGAAGCAGCCCGCAGCGGCAAACTGGATCCCGTCATCGGCCGTGACGAAGAGATACGGCGTGTCCTGCAGATTCTGAGCCGGCGTACCAAGAACAACCCTATATTAATAGGTGAACCGGGTACCGGTAAGACTGCCATTGTAGAAGGTCTTGCCCATCGTATTCTGCGCGGTGATGTACCTGAAAACCTGAAGAATAAACAAGTATATTCACTGGATATGGGAGCATTGGTTGCCGGTGCAAAATATAAAGGTGAGTTCGAGGAACGCTTGAAAGCTGTTATTAATGAGGTGAAAAAAATCAGAAGGAGACATCATCCTCTTCATTGATGAAATCCACACCCTGGTGGGTGCAGGCAAGGGCGAAGGCGCCATGGATGCCGCCAACATCCTGAAACCCGCCCTGGCACGCGGTGAACTGAGGAGCATCGGGGCCACTACCCTCGATGAATATCAGAAGTATTTCGAAAAGGACAAAGCGTTGGAGCGCCGCTTTCAGATAGTGTATGTCAATGAACCGGACACGCTGAGCACCATCTCCATTCTGCGTGGTCTGAAGGAACGTTATGAGAACCATCACCACGTACGGATTAAGGACGATGCCATCATCGCCGCCGTAGAGTTGAGCAACCGTTACATCACCGACCGTTTCTTGCCGGACAAGGCTATCGACCTGATGGACGAAGCCGCTGCCAAGCTGCGTATGGAGGTCGATTCCGTACCGGAAGAGCTGGACGAGATTTCGCGTAAGATAAAGCAGCTGGAGATTGAACGTGAAGCCATCAAGCGCGAAAACGACAAGCCCAAACTGGAACAAATCGGCAAAGAACTTGCCGAGCTGAAAGAGCAGGAAAACTCGTACAAGGCGAAATGGCAAAGTGAAAAGACATTGGTCAACAAGATACAACAGAATAAGGTTGAAATCGAAAAACCTTAAATTTGAAGCTGATAAGGCGGAACGTGAAGGTGACTACGGCAAAGTAGCCGAAATCCGTTACGGTAAGCTACAAGCTTTGAACAAGGAAATCGAAGATACTCAAAAAGAACTTCACATGATGCAAGGCGATAAAGCCATGATCAAAGAAGAAGTGGATGCTGAAGACATCGCTGACGTTGTTTCACGCTGGACGGGCATCCCTGTCAGCAAGATGATGCAAAGTGAGAAAGATAAATTGTTGCATCTGGAAGATGAGCTCCACCAGCGTGTGATTGGCCAGGACGAAGCTATCGAAGCTGTCGCTGATGCTGTACGCCGCAGCCGTGCCGGTCTGCAAGATCCAAAACGCCCGATTGGTTCGTTTATCTTCCTCGGTCCAACCGGTGTTGGTAAGACGGAACTTGCCAAGGCTCTTGCCGAGTTCCTCTTCGATGACGAGTCTATGATGACACGTATCGATATGAGTGAATATCAGGAAAAGCATAGCGTATCTCGTCTGGTCGGAGCGCCTCCGGGATATGTAGGTTACGATGAAGGTGGCCAGTTGACCGAAGCTATCCGACGTAAGCCCTATTCAGTCGTACTGTTCGACGAAATAGAGAAAGCACATCCGGATGTATTCAATATCTTACTTCAGGTATTGGACGACGGACGTCTGACGGATAACAAAGGACGTGTGGTAAATTTCAAGAATACCATCATTATCATGACATCTAACATGGGTAGTGCTTATATCCAAAGTCAGATGGAAAAACTGAATGGTGCCAACAAAGAGCAGGTAATTGAGGAAACCAAAAAGGAAGTGATGAATATGCTGAAAAAGACCATCCGCCCGGAATTCCTGAACCGTATCGACGAGACCATCATGTTCCTGCCACTGACAGAGCCCGAAATCAAGCAGATTGTGGTACTTCAGATAAAAGGTGTACAAAAGATGCTTGCCCAAAATGGCGTGGAATTGATATTGACGGAAGGAGCTATAGAATTCCTGACAAAAAGTAGGATATGATCCGGAGTTTGGTGCTCGTCCTGTAAAACGGGCTATCCAACATTACTTGCTGAATGACTTGTCGAAGAAACTGTTATCTCAGGAAGTAGATCGTAGCAAACCGATTACAGTAGATGCCAGCGGTGAAGGGTTAGTATTTAAAAATTAAACCTAAAAAACGGAGATAAAAAAGGCTGTCTTGTTAGTTCTGAAGTACATTTCATCCAGAAACAAGACAGCCTTTTTTTCTTATTTTATAGCGAGCTGCTTAACAACTGGTGTGGATAAGGGATGCGTCACAACCAACACATAATCTCCTGCACATGGCAAATCGAAAGAAATATTTTCTCCTTTCGCCTGCTTTACATCGATCACCTTTCCCCGGATATGGTATAAACAAAGCGTAGCGTTAGGCAACACTCCGCCCACATATATCTTACCAGCAGTTTTATCTACCTGTACTGTTACGCTCTTATGTTCTTCCATCTTATCATTGCCAACCTCAAGTTCCCCCTCAAGGCAGTAAATTCATAATAAAAAAGCGTGGGAACTGTTGTTATTATTGTACCTGGGGCTCTGGACTGCCACTATTCAAATAATATACAACAACCCACGCTCCGAACTATATATACATGTGCATATACAACAGAGCATGAACGTTTGTTGTCTATTATCCTTGAATAGCGTGAAATTGTCCAGATTTCAAGTACAAGATAATATAAAACGCTTTTATCTATAATTATCCTTCAATTATTGTAAAGGGAGGCCACTACCTACCCTGCATTTCAGGATGGCAACAAAGGTAGAAAAAAAGTAGTCAAAATTAAAGCTACAGCATAAAAAAAAGCGAATTATCCGAGAAGTCCCGCATAATCCGCTTTTCTATGAAAAGAATAGCTTGTTTTTAAATTTATTCTTCTGTTTTTTCTTCAGTAGCTTCAACTTCTGCAGCCTCTTCGAAATCAGTCATTCCGCAAGTAACTAACAGGTTGTACCAGGAAATAAGTTTTTTGATATCCGTCACATATACACGGTCGCGATCGAAAGTAGGCAGAACCTCTCCCAAATAAGCACGAAGGTCATCAGCAGTAGCTTTTTTCAGATCCATCACTACAGCTGCACCGTTTTCTTTCTTTTTCATGGCAAGTAATACATCTTTCAAAGGAACATCTTCCGTATCTGTATACATGGCGATATCGCCCAAAGAAATAATTTTCTCATTACCATAGGCAGGGAAACGTTTCTTGTCTGTTAGTGATTCCACAATCAACATATTTCTACCTTGTGAAATTAGTTTATACAATCCCGGTTTACCGGAAATGGACAAAATAGTCTTCAACATAATATATTCTATTTTTTATTAGTAATATTTTATTTTTTCGGTGGGCAAAGGTAAGCAATATTTTTAGATAGAGAAGTTATTAGTGCTAAAACCTGCGGAATTAACGGAGTTTCACCGTCGTTTACAATTACAAAATCAGCCTGGATACGCTTATCTTCATCACTCATCTGGCTACGAACACGACGTTCCACTAATTCCCGCGGAGCAGTATCACGCTGCATGGCACGGGCTATACGGATTTCCTCGGGTGCATATACCATAATTACGGAATCTACTTCACCTGCAAATCCGGCTTCAATCAGAATTGCAGACTCCATTCCTACTATCGGATACGCATCGTATCGCTTTACCCATTGATAAAAATCATCCCGCACCCGTGGATGAATAATACCGTTTACAGTACGGATATGTTCGGGGTTACCAAATATATAGGAAGCAAGCACGGTTTTATTCAACTCTCCACCGGTATAAATATCTTCTCCCAGTAAAGCTATCAGTTCCCGGCGAATCAAAGAGTCCGAAACAGTCAAGCGCTTGGATTCAATATCCGAGATATAAACAGGGACACCCATCACTTCCAGTAGTCGGGAAACTACACTTTTTCCACTACCGATTCCACCAGTTATACCTATCTTAATTGCCATAATCAGGGGATACTTGCTCAATTAGGAAATCTACCTGCTCCGGACTGATACGTATCTGGTTTACACCTTTCGGCACTGATCTTAATTTCACCGTATATTTATCCGATCCTAATTTTAGCAGTTCCTCATAAGAAACATTGATATGAAAATCACTTGCTGTTATTTGGCGGAAATGACTCAAACCAACCTGGAAAGTAACATTCACTTTTGATGGAAATGCACGCAATACTTTACCTGCAGGAAAGTTAACACCCCCTCAAAGGAACTTCCACAGTCTTCTCCGTATAAATATCCACAGGAAAAATCATCTCCACAGAAGCTGGCACAAACTTAACCCCCTTCTGAGCAAGCAAAGGAATTTGCCTCTTCAGCGTATCAGAGACATCTTCAAATTTCACCTTCTTTGTATAGGCAATGGTTATCGTATCCAGTACGCCGGCAGGTGCGTAGGCTAATACAGAATCAGGTGTACAAATTGTATCGGAAATATAATACTGGCGTCCGGCACTCACTGTTCCCTGTAACTTTACCGGAACTAATTTGGAGTCTCCGGTAGAATAGATATACTCTAACGTATCGGGTTTCACGGAAAGCAATTTTGTAGATACGTTCAATTGGTTGAGCAATCTTTTCTCAAACTGCGAAGAATAAATACGTACATGGTTATCCTTCCCTTTATAATCAGAAAAATCCAGAGTAATAGGGAAAAAGCTCTTTCCCAAGCATATAGTTAAGTAATACCGTACCTTTATCTTTCACCCGAATATGCAGTTCAGAAGGTGGTTCGGAAGTTATAACCATATTATTAGGAACTCCCTTCAAACGTACCGGAATGGAGAATTCCGTTTCATAATCATTATTTAATGTCTGAAGCAGCCAGAAACCACTGGCAATGAAGAAGAAGAATAAAAAAATTAAGAACTCTCTGCTCTTATCACTGAGCAGAAAGTCCTTAATTTTTCTCGCTGTTTTTAAATATATGCGTTTTATGTTCCTACGATCAATCATAGGCTCACTATTCAAATTTATTTAGCAGCCTGATTGCTGTTAGCATCTGCAGCTGCTGCAAATATAGAATTCTTATCAATTCTAATCTTAACATTAGAAGCGATTTCAAGTACTATATCATTATCATTAATCTCTTTGATAACACCATGAATACCGCCGGCAGTAATCACTTTCTGATTTACCTGAAGCGATTTACGGAAATTTGCTATTTCCTTTTGCTTCTTGTTTTGAGGACGAATCATAAAGAAATACATAATAACGAACATGGCTATCAGCATAATCCACATCATGCTACCACCACCAGGGCCTGCAGCGGGAGCCTGCAGGAAGAATACAGTCATTAAGTTCATAAATTATTCGTTTTTAGTTTTTAATACTCAACAAAGGTATCAGTTTTTAGTCAACTTACCTTCTTTTTTTAATTGATTAACTATTCCATCTAATGTACCATTCACGAAACTGCCACTCTTTATTGTACTATAGACTTTGGCAATCTCGACATACTCATTCAACGAAACACTCACCGGAATGTTCGGAAACTTAGTATTTCGGCCAAGGCACACTGCATGATTACAACATCCATAAAGGCTACACGGTCCAAGTCCCAATTACGCGTATTCTCGCTGATGAGGTGACGGTAATAGTCACAGTTCAAGATGGCACGGCGGAACAAACGGCGAGCAAACTCCTGGTCTTCCTCATCTTTGAACTCCGGTAAAAGCTCCTGGTTGGCACCATTCTTCTCCTCAAAGCGCTTGATTGTCTTCAGCACGAAAGTATCCACGATCTCCTTGTCGTCATTCCAGTAGAGGCTCTGGTCTTCCAACAAAGTATCCAATGCTTCGTTATTAAAAATAAATGCTTTATAGAGCTTTCTCCATAATTCACGGTCTGTTTCATAAGAACTTATCAGGCGAAGCCATATACTCCTTGTATATATTAGAAGTCCACAATCTTCTCATACAATCCCTTGATAAAGTCTTCATCATTTGTCCACGAGCGTTTTTGGTTGGCAGCAAAGTCAAGCAACTGCTTATTCACTTCCAATTGAGAAACGAACTTGTTTTCCACGAATTTCATGTTGGGATACAGCTCCTCGGCAGTGGGAGCTAGCTTAGCTTTTGCCGCATCAATGCGTTTTTGTGCGTAAGTCGTCAAGAGCTACCATCAGCATCAGCAGGTAGTTGTAGAGGTCGTATGCTTTCGAAAGGCTAAAGAACAACTCTTTCTCCGCTGAGTCTAAATTTTTGCTGCCATTCTGATAATAAGCATATACAATCTGTATAATCTTAAGACGAATAAGAACTCTGTTAATCATAATTCATTAAGTTAATACTAGTGTTAACAAGGTGCAAAAGTAGGTATTTTTAATGAGTTTCCATAAATAAATCACATTTTTTAATGCAGATATTCATTATCCGGTCTTTTTCTTTTGACAGTTTAAAAAAAATCGTCATTTTTGAAGCCAATTATAATAACAAGAAACCTAAAAATATGGAAGACTTTAAGAAGAAATGAACGCAGACATGAATGACAAGGAGATTGTATTCTCCCAGTCCATCAAAGCAGGTAAGCGAATCTACTATTTAGACGTAAAAAAAACAGAAAAGATGAAATGTTTCTTGCCATCACAGAAAGCAAGAAAGTGGTGACCGGTGAAGGCGAAGATTCACAGGTAAGTTTTGAGAAACATAAGATTTTCTTATATAGAGGAGATTTTGAAAAGTTCATGAACGGTCTGAATGAAGCTATTAATTTCATTAACCAGAAAGAAATGCCGGAAGTTATAGGCGATATGAATGCAAAAGCAGATGCAGAGCATGTTATAGATGCAGATGCCGATGCAAATATAGAAGCAACACTGGAGACTATAGCTGAAATGAATGAAAAAGGTATGGAATTGGACGGAGAAATCAAGATTGATATAGATTTTGAAGAGCCAACTCTTTGATAATTCAAAAAGAAGCTGTACTTTTGCACCGCTTTTTTGCAACATTGTGTGGCAAGCCACATCGTGTGATGGTGAATTAAGCAACAAATTTACTTAATTTAGAGTAACACAAATTTATTAGAAATGAAATCAATTGAAGTAAAAGGTACTGCAAGAACTATTGCAGAACGCTCTTCGGAACAAGCAAGAGCTTTGAAAGAAATTCGTAAAAACGGTGGTGTACCTTGCGTACTTTATGGTGGAGGTGAAAACATTCACTTCACTGTACCTGCAGAGGGTCTGCGCAACTTGGTTTACACTCCGCACATCTACGTAGTTGACTTCGTAATTGATGGCAAGAAAGTAAATGCTATCATGAAAGATATCCAATTCCACCCCGTAAAGGATACTATCCTGCACGTTGACTTCTATCAAATCGACGAGGCTAAGCCTATCGTTATGGAAGTTCCGGTACAGATGGAAGGTTTGGCAGAAGGTGTTAAGGCCGGTGGTAAGCTGGTACTCCAGATGCGTAAGCTGAAAGTAAGAGCTTTGTATAACGTAATTCCTGAAAGACTGACTATCAACGTTGCCCACTTGGGACTTGGTAAGACTGTTAAAGTCGGCGAATTGCAATACGAAGGATTGGAATTGCTGAATGCCAAAGAAGCTGTTGTATGCGCCGTTAAGCTGACTCGTGCTGCAAGAGGTGCCGCTGCTGCTGCAGGCAACTAATCGAGTTCTTTCCAAAGAAGACATATTCGGGAACGCGGATTAACGCAGCCAACGCAGATTTCACATTAATCCGCGAACGCTGCGATAATCCGCGTTCCTCGTTTACTATTATTCTCATAGCATAACTATTTATAGCTTATAGTTTTCTAAAAACATTATTCAGAAACATGAAATATTTAATTGTAGGATTGGGCAATATCGGCCCCGAATATCACGAAACCCGCCATAACATCGGATTATGGTAGTAGATGCATTGGCAAAAGAAGCAGGTGCAACTTTCAACGACGGACGTTACGGCTTTACCACTACCCAATCTATCAGTCAAGGGACGCCAACTGTTATTACTGAAGCCTTCCACCTTTATGAACCTCAGTGGCAACGCCGTACGCTACTGGATGCAAAAGGAAAACATTCCATTGGAGAATGTGTTGGTAATGGTAGATGACCTGGCACTACCTTTCGGCACACTGCGCCTGAAAGGTAAAGGCAGCGATGCGGGACATAACGGTTTAAAACATATTGCTGCTATTCTGGGTACACAGAATTATGCACGCCTGCGTTTCGGCATCGGCAATGACTTTCCCCGTGGCTGGCAAGTGACTACGTGCTGGGACATTTTACCGATGAAGATTGGAAAACAATGGGCGAGAGATTGGAAACAGCCGGAGAAATCATCAAAAGTTTCTGTCTGGCGGGAATAGATATCACCATGAATCAATATAACAAAAAGTAGTTAACAGATAAGCACTTCCTCCTAAAAAATAATTATGAGTGAAGCAAGAATAGATAAATGGATGTGGGCCGTGCGCATCTTCAAGACGCGTACCATAGCCGCCGAAGCCTGCAAAAAAGGACGCATCAGCATTAATGGCGCACTGGCAAAGGCTGCCCGTACGGTGAAACCGGGCGATGTTATACAAGTGCGTAAACCACCTGTTACCTACTCTTTCAAAGTACTGCAAGCCATTGAGAAACGTGTCGGGGCAAAAGCTCGTTGCAGAGATGATGGAGAATGTAACGACTCCGGAACAGTATGAACTGCTGGAGATGAGCCGTGTCAGCGGCTTCATAGACCGTGCTAAAGGTGCCGGCCGCCCTACAAAGAAAGATCGACGGAGTCTGGAGGAATTCACAGCTCCGGAATTTATGGATGATTTTGACTTTGATTTTGATTTTGAAGAAGAGTAAAAAAAGAGAACACATTATATATTATGAGCGAAAAGAAGATAAAATGGGGATTCATTGGTTGCGGGGAAGTAACCAAACATAAAAGTGGTCCCGCCTTCCAAAAAAGTAGAAAGTTCAGAAGTGAGTTGCTGTCATGAGCCGCGATGGCGCCAAAGCCAAAGCTTATGCTCAGGAAAGAGGTATTCCAAAGTGGTATAATGATGCTCAGGAACTGATTGATGACGAAGATGTGAATGCCATCTATATCGCCACTCCACCTTCTTCGCACGCCACCTATGCCATCATGGCAATGAAAGCAGGTAAACCTGTTTATATAGAAAAGCCTATGGCGGTAACATACGAGGAATGCTGCCGTATCAACCGTATCTCAAACGAAACAGGAGTTCCTTGTTTTGTGGCTTATTATCGCCGTTATCTTCCCTATTTCCTGAAAGTAAAGGAATTAGTAGAAAATGGAACGATTGGTAATATTATCAATATACAAATCCGCTTTGCCCAACCTCCCCGGGACTTGGATTATAACAAAGAAAATCTTCCGTGGCGAGTACAACCGGACATTGCCGGAGGAGGCTATTTTTATGATTTAGCTCCACACCAGATTGATTTATTACAAGATATGTTCGGCTGCATCCTGGAGGCTAATGGATACAAAAGTAATCGTGGCGGACTCTATCCGGCCGAAGATACTTTAAGTGCATGTTTCCAGTTCGACAGTGGATTAGTAGGTAGTGGTTCCTGGTGTTTTGTAGCACACGACTCTGCACGTGAAGACCGCATTGAAGTTATCGGAGATAAGGGAATGATTTGTTTCTCCGTATTTACTTACGATCCCATCGCTCTGCATACGGAAAAAGGAAGAGAAGAAATTCCGGTTGCAAACCCTGAGCATGTACAACAACCACTTATTCAAGCCGTTGTAGATCATCTTTTAGGTAAATCCATTTGTACCTGCGACGGAGCAAGCGCAACGCTCACAAACTGGGTAATGGACAAGATACTTAATAAACTTTGATACTAATATTAAGTATTGGGTATGGTGTGCTGAGAATCATATAATAAAGAATCACAAGCTACTACCCAATACTTAATATCCAAGACCTATCACAGTTCTTTCTTCACTGCCTCAATCAACTCATTATATTCAGCATCCGTCAAATAAACCTTTCCCGGATTCATCTGAAATACACCGCCATAATCAGGTCCGTCTACATATTTCGGAGCCAGATGGAAATGCAAGTGTGATAATTTATCGGAATATGCACCGTAATTGATCTTTTCAGGATTAAAAGCTTTCTGCATAGCACGGGTTACGCGAGTAACATCTGCCATAAAAGCATTACGGTCTTCATCACTCAATTCATTCAAATCATTGACATGGTCTTTATAAGATACAAGACAACGTCCTCTGTAGGTTTGCTCTTTAAACAAAAATACGCGGGATACACTCAATTCAGCAAACTCAATCATCAGATTGTGCAGAGTCTCATTATTCTGACAATACAAACATTCTTTCGGATCACTTTTCATGATATTCTTGATTTATTATTTATGTTTACGGAGCAAAGATAAACTTTCTATCCTTATTCCATGTCGACATTTTCATTCTTTTGTCCCACTAATTTATACACATCCGCATTTTTCCCCTACTAGCCAGACCACGTCATCCTCCATAAACGGTTCATGCGGGTCGGGCGCGTGCAAAGTTTCCTCTCCTCTCTCCACGCCTACAATAAGACAATGATACTGCTCACGAATACCGGATTCACGCAGCGTCTTACCTAAAAATACGGAGTGGGCATCTACACGGAACTGACGCAAAATCATCTCACTCTTTTCAACTACATCTGTTTCTAAGATTGCTGCTTTCTCCATCTCCGAACTAAACCGGTTCAGTTCTTCATCCGTACCTATAACCTGCATTTTATCTTCCGGGGAAAAGACGCACGGAAGCTCCCGGTATATTAATTCTCTTCCTTCCACGGAGAATAGAGGCTACATGTATACCATATTTCTTTCCGAAATTGAGTTCTGCAAGTGTTTTCCCTGCCCATGCCGACTCCCCAGGTACTTCAAAATCCGTCAGGTGCAGGTCGCGCGACAGCAGACGTCCCGCATACTCCGGCTTTTTCTCTCCCATATATTCAGCACGCATATCACGATAACGAAGATTCTGAAAAAACTTCCGTTCTATCATGATAGACTGCTTCTTCAGTTGACGGGATAATATCATCATTATAACCAGTAAAACCGCTACCCCCAGCAACAGGCCGACAGAAACTTTAAACAAACCGGATATCACAAACATTACAAATGAAACAGCTATCAATATACGGATAACAATAGTTGCCACCAGCGGTGCACGATTCCCCGGCTATCATTCCATAAAGTAACGAACTCAGCAGAATGATTTCTTTTTAATCATAATAGCCCGCAAGAAAGGTGAGATAAACAAAATGATCACCACTGCTACAAGCAATCTTCCCCAGATACCGGGTATATGTTCCAGAAACAACGGAACAAGAAAGCGGAAAGCTAACGCAACAACCGCAATGCTGACTATGGAATAAACAATCGTAATTCGCGTCAAAGCCAGAATAAGTTTCTTCCATAAACTCTCATGATTCATGGTCTGAGAACCGGAAGAATAATGCAACAAAAAGTTTTTCCATTTGGCTGGCAAATGCGTATCAACGAAATTAGAGGCCGGTTCGGCAAAAAACGAATCATATAAGGGGTGAGGAAAGTAGTAATAACCGAAACCGCTACTACAATGGGATATAGAAAATCACTCGTCACATGGAGAGATACACCCAAAGATGCTATAATAAAAGCAAACTCACCAATCTGAGTCAGACTGAAACCACACTGCATAGCCGTTTTCAAAGGTTGCCCTGCCAGCAGAACTCCCAATGTACCAAATAAGGATTGCCCCAAAATTACTGCCAAGGTGATCACAATAATCGGAAGCGCATACTCCACAATCATAGCAGGATCAACCATCATACCTACCGACACAAAGAATACAGCTCCAAAAAGATCCTTCACCGGCTTTACCAACCGTTCAATACTCTCCGCTTCTACCGTTTCGGCCAAAATAGAACCCATGATAAAGGCACCGAAAGCTGCGGAAAATCCTGTACGGGCAGCCATTACCACCATTCCGAAACAGAGGCCTAGCGAAACGATAAGCAATGTTTCTTCACTCATCAATTTGCGGCAACGTTTCAGTAATTCCGGTATCAGATAGATGCCTACCACAAACCAAAGTATCAGGAAGAAGAGAAGTTTTCCAATACTTTCCAGCATTTCCGTACCTTCGAAGTTATGGCTGACTGCCATCGTGGAGAGCATCACCATCAATACGATGGCAAGAATATCCTCCAGAATAAGCACACTGAGTACCAGCCCCGTGAACTGTTTCTTGCGCATCCCCAAATCATCAAACGCCTTATAGATAATAGTGGTGGATGACATGGCAATCATACCGCCCAGAAAGATGCTATCCATACGTTGCCAACCAAAGCCTGTACCTACAGTAATCCCCAAAAGGATCATACAAAAGATGATGGTACACGCAGCAATAATCGCTGCCCCTCCCACTTTCACAATTTTCTTGAAGCTAAACTCCAGTCCCAATGCAAATAAAAGAAAGATTACACCAATATCTGCCCAGGTCTGGATATTCGCCGTATCCATCACAGAAGGGGTATATGGCATATGCGGACTGGCCAGAAACCTGCCACCACATACCCCAGCACCAACGGCTGTTTCAGTTTCTTGAACAATAGCGTCATGATTCCTGCACAAATCAGTATCAACGCCAAATCATTTATCAAAGTAGCTAAATGTGACATATTATTTGTCCTTTCGTGTTTCTGCTGACAAAAGTAGCAATTTTTATAGCATAAATAATTGTTATGCCACAAACTTTTTTTTTTCTTGCAACATTGTTGAATTAACAATCAATCATTCAAAACATATTATTATGGAAGAAAAGAAAGAAGTACGTGAAGAAAGAAATAAAGAGAAGTTAGCAAATGCTGATTGGGTCATGGCAGAATTTTATGCAACCTGGTGTCCGCATTGCAAACGAATGCAACCCATTGTAGAGGAATTTAAGAAATCAGTGAAAGGAATCCTTGAAGTGGTGCAAATTGATATCGACCAGAAAGCGCGCTTGCTGATTTGTATACTATCGAAACAGTTCCTACATTTATATTAATAAGGAAAGGTGAACAACTTTGGAGACAATCAGGAGAAATGCCTCTCGAAAGGTTAGAGAAAACAGTGAAAGATCTTAAGCCCTAAAAATGATAGTGAGGGATATGTTCAAAATCCCATATCCCTCCTTCTAGTAATACTTATGGCCTGCTATCAGGCATTAAAGCGATTTCAATTTTATAAGCACCTGCAGATTCCGGCAACAGCACCTTTCCTTTGAAAGTTTTAAATCCAGCCCTCTTGACACTACAAGTATGCTCACCCGGAAATGTATGTAATGCATAAGATTCCGGTCCTAAATAAACAAAAAGGTTCTCCATCTATTTCTACAACAGCATCCCTTAAAGCAATTCCACAAGGTGGTTTAATAGTACAGAGAGCGGTTTTTCCCCGATGGCATTGCAAGGTTCAAGCACCACTTTTGCCGGAGTATCCTTTCCTAAAACCACTTTCACCGTCTTTATTTTCAATCCACGAAGAATATACGTACCGGGAGATGCCCAAAAAGAACCGGACACGCCTGCGGTATATGCGACCAATGACATCGTTTCATCAATCAGTTCTACCTGCCCACCGGCATCCTCCTTATTTTCTTTCTCAAATATGATTTGCTGAAGTTTGGACGCATCACAAACAAGCAGATTCTCTTTATCCTTCTCTACAGTAAACACACCTCTGACCTGATAATGAGAATCAACTGAACGATATTCATAAGTGCCCACCGGCAGCATACCTGAAGCACGCATCCTCAACCTGTAACGGTTATCCCAGGAACCACCCGCATTCAATGGAATAAAATCCAGAAGAGGAATCCACATCTTCATATCCGGCGCCTTGCCTGTTACCCTGACCGGTGCACATTCAGAGTGAACGGTGTAATCAAAATAAACCGTTTTTCGATTCTCCCTTTACATCAAATTTCTGAAAAGAAGTTTCTTTGTACATAGAATCTATCGTACAAGTATACTCACCATCAGGCAAATACACCTTAGAACCAGGTGCATAGGAACCTATTTTCAATCCATTTTGATTAAGCTGTATATTATACTTTATCCTTCTGGGAGCATTCTTCATTCCCAAAGTTATCCGAGTGAACGAAGGTAATATAACCTTTACCTCTACATTCTCTCTCACCTCAAAAGTATCAGCCATTGCGTACACAGAATCTCCACCAAAACACCAGTAAGAAGCTCCTTTAGGAACATAAATACTGGTTTTCCAAATACCGATTTTATTCTTGACAAGCGGTGAAGTATAAGTCAGCAAATGGCTAAGTTGCCCTGCAGAAGCGACAACCTGAGGCGAAACCCGGAACTCGACCTTTACATGTCTTGGAATATCAGGACAAGTCATTGATGCAGTTACAAGTTTAAACCCTTTAAAACTGATTTTTTTGTAGAAACATCCGTTTCATCCAAATTTATCAGGCCCTTACAATGGTAATGCCCATGAGAGATTATAAAACTCCCAGTTCCACTTACAGGTAAAGCAACTTCCGCTACTCCTTTTTTATCAGTAATAATATCAGTGGTTATATTAATCCCTTCACGTCTTCTTTCAACGTATCTAATATGAATTGATGCACTCACCAACGGATCTCCATCAATCCCCGTCAAATGAAAACTTTGGCATACTAGTTTTTCGTCGTTATCTCCAACCATAATGCGAATCTTAAAAGTGCTATATCCGTGTTTTATAAAATATATCCGGCCAAAGTTAAGGATATTTTTATTATCACAATTCGCCAACTCCCAAAAAAATTAATCTAATTGAAATTCTCCTTTATTCAAAGTAAGCTTTAAGCAACTCCCATCTAAGTTAAACGACTTTTTCTCACTATAGAAAGAATATATTCTCACCGTATTGAGAAGAAATACTCATCATATTGAGAAAAAGCTCTCACCCCATTGAGAAAATATTCTCAATACGATGAGAATAGCTGAGAAAAAGCAGAGCTGTTACCACTTAATATAGTAGCAAGAATCTTACTCCCAATCATACTTCTCCACATACGTGTCATACACAGGTTCTTCCTTGATTCCATGATTAAGGAAAATCTGACGAATGTGTTCCTGCTGGGCAGGAGTAGCAAGGCGTTCCTGTTTTTTGATGCGATAATACATATTTCTGCCAAAGAAAAAATAAATCTCGCGTTTAATGACAAGAGCTTCGGCATGCGGAATCTTATCCAGCAGATGAGTGATACCTGAGGCATAGCGTTTCATACGATCAGGTATAAAAAAGGAACAGGGTTCAACTTCCTGAGAAGCTGTGAGGGCAGGATTCACAACACAAACAACGGTGAGCTGCAAGGGAATGTAGGAGGTTACCAAGTAACGCAGACATTTGGCGGCGCGTGGACATTTTGTGTTAAAGCAATGAGCGAAGGCATAAGGTACCTCGCTGTAGTCAAAATCGGGTTTCATATTCTATTATAATAAAAACATTATTCAAATAAAGCTATATGCATCTAAAACGCACATATCAAAAAGCACTGACAAAGATAGAACTTGTTTTTCAAACTCTACAGTTGATTACTCAAATAATCCGTCAAGCTATCTTCACGCTCCAAACCAAACTTCTTACGCAAGCGGTAGCGAATGGTCTCGACACCACGAACGGAGATATTCAGTAAAGGAGCAATTTCCTTAGTTAAGAGATTCACCTTCAAATAGGCACACATCATGCGTTCATTATTAGAGAGATCGGGATGACGGGCATGAAGACGCTTCATTAAATTATTATGAATCAAATCGAATTGATCTTCGATACGCTTCAAAACTTCAGCAGTCTGGATATTGGAATCCATCTTGCTATTGATGACTAAAAGGAGTTGTTTGCCTTCGCGAGTTCCCCTCCTCTCTCAACGAAGAAGCTACTTTGATGATCTCCGATTTAATCTCGGTCAGCATCTCATTTTTACGAACAAAGTTTTTTCATCAGGTTGGCCATCTCCTGGCTTTTATGCTGAAGGTCATGTTCCAACTTTTCTTTTTCCAACTGTACAATCTGCTTTTCACGGCGGGCCTTTTCTGCTTCAAACTCCTTTTCCATCTCATGTAGTTCCTTATCTTTTTCTACAACTGCCTGCTCTTTTTTACGCTTCACACGAATATCATGGCTCAGTTGTAATTCTTGGGGATTAATATTTGTTAATTTCCCTTTATGCATACACCTTTGCTAATCTATACAGAAAGAACCTCTTATCTACTAACTCCACGAAATGAAGCCCTAAATGCTTTAATTTTTGCATTAAAAGCTTCCGCAGCAGCATTTGTGCTTCTGTTCACAAAGTAGTTTAATATCCGTTCGTAATGATTCTCAATGGAATTGGCAACAGTAGTGAATGTATCATAACCAAACTCCTCAATTTCATTATACCAAAGTGCCAGTTTGGCACGAGCCACATCTTTATCTGTATAGTCTGAAAATATCTTCCCTAATCGTAGTGCGTAATAGTACACTGATTTTATATCCGGGAATTGTTCAAAAGAGTAGTTTGGCTCTTACCTTCTGGCTTTGCAGCCACTTGTCCGGAGCCTTAAACAGCAGGTACCGGCTTCTGGCCAACAACTGTCTGAGTGTATCTCCATTGCTAAACACTTTAGGTTCATAACTTTCCCCCTTGGCTTTAGCTTCCTTGATTTTCCTGTTCTCATCCTTCATTACTTGCCAGCGATAAGCGATCCGAAGGTCTTGTACAGCTTCATAAACCAACTTTGAGACATGGAAACGATCCACTACCTGCATAGCCCCGGGAAAACAACGTTTTGCTATTTTCTGCATACTGCCGGCCATATCAAGTGTAATTTCCTTTACTTGGTTGCGCTTATCGGCATCTATTTTGAGAAGCACATTGATAACATCCTCTGCTTTAGTTCCCTTTACAATAGCTACAATGGTGCCTTTTCGACCATGCTTATCCCGATTGGTAAGGATTGTATATAGTTCGCCTTTGCTTAAAGCCGTTTCATCAATACATAAATGATAACCTATATTTTTAGGATAAAGAATAAAGTCTTCAGCATGTTCCTTCTGATTCCAATTATTGAAATCACTTAAATGTTCTTTGTATTGAGTCTGGAGTTGCTTGCCATCCATACAGTAATGTTCTGCTACTCTTTGGCAACTAACCGCATGATTGTCTAAGTAACACTTTTTAAAAAGCTCCGAACTCAGCTGTTATGCGAGTACCGGAGGCTACTAAGTTCCAATCACGACTATAAGTTTGTCCTGTTTCCGGGTCTTCCCAACGACGCCGCTTGATGCGTAGATATACAGCCTTGCCGCGAACAGGAAAGTCTTGCACTTCTATTTCCGGGAAGAAACCTTTGAATGTAGATGTAAATGGGAATGCTCTTGAGGAATGGAAGGCTTTTTCCTCAAGAAAAAAATGAAGCAAGTCTCTTTGAGAGACATGGTTAACCAGGTCAAAATAGTCAAGCAGGACTGCAGGAAAGAACAAGCTCAACATCTCCAGTGGAGTGGCAGGGGGTTGAAGGTTCTGTTTCATGCCACAAAGATAGTGTTTTTAACTAATTCCCCCAAGTTTTCAAACTGAGCCAATATCATCCCAACGGTAGATATACCACAAGCTTTTTTACAAAAACAAATAAAAAAGAGATACATTCTTTGTAGAACATATCTCTTTTTCTTTTGAGCCTCTTGTCGGATTCGAACCAACGACCCCGAGATTACAAATCACGTGCTCTGGCCAACTGAGCTAAAGAGGCGGGTGGGCAAGCTTACTATATCGCGCCGCTACAACCAACTACCTTTGCTGCGATCAAGCCCTGGAGGATTCGAAGGGAGCTGGCCGTATAGGACTTACCCGTTTTTCTTGTTTGCGGGTGCAAAGGTAGGCATTTTTATGAAACATGCAATACTTTTTTGCCCAAACTTTTTTCAACTTTAACAAGAATACACGGGCTACAAACAATATTATTTATACCTTTGCGCCATTATTCCTAATGAAAGATGACAGAAAACAAAGGTTACTTGCAACGATATGCCATGTTGTTCGGCACTTATCTGGGCGGTTTTTGGATTTTGAAGTTCATACTGTTCCCTCTGGGTATTAGCGTACCATTTCTCTTTTCCATTTTTATAGGACTAACTTTATGCGTGCCCTTTATGGCGTATTATTACGTGCGCATGTACCGGAACATGGTATGTGGCGGGACAATAAGTTTTCTTCATGCATGGATTTTCACCGTATTTATGTATATGTTTGCCGCATTGCTTACGGCCGTGGCACATTATATATATATCCGCTTTATTGACCAAGGGTTTATATTGAATTCCTATGAAACGATGTTGAACTCCTGGGAAACCATGCTGAATAATCCTACATATAAAGCTGTGCCCGGCATTGACGCATATATTGAACAATTAAGGGAAGGCTTAAGCCAGGCGCGTTCACTGACTCCGATAGAAATCACGATGCAAATGATGTCGATGAATGTTTTTGTGGGATCATTACTTGCCATTCCCACCGCTTTGTTTGTTATGAAGCGCCCACCGGCAGACTCTATCGGAGGAAGATAAAATAAGAGATAGTGTATATAGAAAACAGTTTAATCGTAATATAGAAAGATGGATATTTCAGTTGTCGTTCCTTTGTATAATGAAGAAGAATCACTTCAGGAACTGTACGCATGGATTGAACGGGTGATGAAAACCCACGGCTTTTCATACGAAGTAATTTTCGTGAATGACGGAAGTACCGACCGTTCCTGGCAAATTATCGAAAAGCTGAGTCGAGAATCAGATGCAGTACATGGCATTAAGTTCCGCCGTAATTATGGCAAATCTCCGGCATTATATTGTGGCTTTGAAAAGGCACAAGGAGATGTTGTCATTACAATGGATGCAGATTTACAGGATAGCCCGGACGAAATACCCGAACTATACCAGATGATAACAGAGGATGATTACGACCTGGTATCCGGCTGGAAAAGGAAACGTTACGATCCGCTTTCAAAAACCATTCCTACAAAAATATTCAATGCAACGGCACGCAAAGTATCCGGTATCAAAAACCTGCACGACTTTAATTGCGGCTTGAAAGCCTACAAAAAAGATGTGGTGAAGAACATCGAAGTGTACGGAGAAATGCACCGCTATATCCCCTACCTTGCCAAGAATGCCGGTTTCAAAAGATCGGAGAAAAGATTGTTCAACACCAGGCACGCAAATTCGGCAAGACGAAGTTCGGCGGTTTGAATCGTTTCTTTAATGGATACCTGGACTTGATCTCACTTTGGTTCCTGTCAGCCTTCGGAGTAAAACCGATGCACTTCTTCGGACTTCTCGGTTCACTTATGTTCATCTTCGGCTTTATTGCAGTAGTCATTGTAGGCGTTACAAAACTATACCAAATGCATAGCGGGATGCCTTACCGTTTGGTTACCGACTCCCCCTACTTCTACTTATCGCTGACCGCCATGATTATCGGAACACAATTGTTCCTTGCCGGCTTCCTTGGCGAACTGATTTCACGCAATGCCCCTGAACGAAATAAATATCAAATAGAAAAAACAATATAAGACTATGAGAAAATTAGTAAAACTGATATTGCTTTGTCTGATTGCTTATCCTATTATCAGTATCGTTTCTTCCTGTTCGGAAGAAGAAGACTGCTCAATGAATGCACGCCCGATGATGCAATGCTATCTTTATAAAATAGACGGAGAGACAGAAAAGAGTTATGAATGATACTCTTGACTCGCTCACCATCACCGCATTCGGCACAGATTCTATCATCCTCAATAACCAGAAGAGAGTACACGGATTATCATTACCACTACGCTATACGGCAGACTCCACCGTACTGGTATTTCATTATAGCAAAGACGTTAAGATTAAAAAAGATACGATTCTGTCATCCGCCAGAAGAATACGCCCTATTTCCTTTCAATGGATTGCGGCTACCAGATGAAGCAAAGCATCACAGGCAGATCATATAGCCGTCATCTACTTGACTCCATATATATTCAAACAGCAGAAGTAAGCATTTATGGAACGGAAAATCTTAAGCTCTTTTATCGTAATTAATCTGGTGCTTTGTTTGTTGGCCGGATTTCCGGTACAAGCACAAAACAGCAACCGTCCTCCTGCCTCTAATCCGCCGAAAGAGCAAAAAGAAAGAAGTGGATGAGGAAGCTTTCCCGCTATACAATGGCGTGACTGTCAGTGTAGACCTGTGGGGAATCGGAAGCAAAGTTCTGGGAGGTGATTTTTTAAGCTCGGAAGTAGCTGTTGACGTCAACCTTAAAAACCGTTTCTTCCCGATAGTGGAACTTGGATATGGCGGCACCGATGCATGGAATGATAATGGTACCCACTACAAGAGCAATGCGCCATATTGCCGTATCGGAATGAATTACAACGCTCTTTTCAAAAAGAAATTCAAGAATTTCCTGTTTGTCGGTTTACGTTATGCAATGAGTAGTTTCAAGTATGATATAGCAACCCTATCGGTAGATGATCCTATCTATGGCGGAGGCATTGGTAATCCGAACCAGGTAGATGACATCTGGGGTGGAAGTTTACCTTTCAACCACAAAGGAATGAAAGGGTCCATGCAATGGTTTGAATTTTGTGTCGGCATTCGTGCACATATATGGAAAGAGCTCTATATGGGCTGGGGATTGCGCTTCAAATTCCGCACAAGTTCATCTACAGGAGAGTATGGAGATCCTTGGTATGTACCCGGATTTGGCAAATATGGCTCCAACACAATGGGCGTGACTTATACAATCACTTATAAACTACCCTATTAAACTATGAACGGATTAGAGATTTGGCTTCTTGCTGTGGGACTCGCGATGGACTGTTTCGCAATTTCCATAGCCAGTGGCATTCTTCTGAAACGTACGCTGTGGCGGCCTATGCTGACCATGGCTTTTTTCTTTGGATTATTCCAAGCTATCATGCCACTCCTCGGGTGGATAGGTGCCAGCACATTCAGCCATCTGATAGAGAGTCTGGATCATTGGATTGCTTTCGCCATTCTTGCTTTTCTGGGCGGACGCATGGTCAGAGAGTCTTTCAAGGACGAAGATTGCAAAAAAGAATACGACCCGAAAAGCTTAAAAGTAGTGCTCGCATTAGCCGTTGCAACCAGTATCGATGCATTGGCCATTGGAGTCTCATTTGCATTTCTGGGTATGCGTGATTTTTCAGAAATACTCCCTCCTATTTCTATCATTGGCTTTGTATCTTTCGCCATGTCTCTTATAGGATTACTATTCGGTATCCGCTTTGGATGTGGCATTGCACGAAAACTACGGGCAGAGCTCTGGGAGGTATTATCCTGATTATCATCGGAACCAAAATATTAATAGAACACTTGTTTTTTCAACTAAACTTCGCTTAATGGAAAAGAAGGCACAGAGAAATTTCTTATGGATTGCCCTACTTGTACTGGGAACAATCTGGATACTTGCGCGTCACAACCGTACGCAACCTTATTATACAATAAACGGATTGATATTCGGCACGGTTTATAATATAACCTATCAGTATGATGGTGACTTGAAAGTTGAAATTGACGAAGAATTGAAGAGGTTTGACGGCTCTCTGTCCCCTTTCAATGATACGGCCACAATTACGCGAATCAACCGCAACGAGGATATTGTACCGGACACTTTTTTCACGAATGTATTCCATCGTAGTATGGAAATTTCCGAAGAAACGGATGGTGCATTCGACATTACGGTTGCCCCATTGGCCAATGCCTGGGGGTTTGGTTTCAAGAAAGGCGCATTTCCTGATTCGACCATGATAGATAGTCTGCTGGACATTACGGGATATACCAAAGTAGCCCTATCCAATGAGGGAAAGGTTGTGAAGCAGGATAAACGCATGATGCTATCATGTAGTGCCGTTGCTAAAGGGTATGCCGTAGATGTAATAGCACAATTTCTCGCAAAGAAAGGCATTAAGAATTTCATGGTAGAGATAGGTGGAGAAATCGTAGCTCAGGGAGAAAATCCAAAAAGAAAGATTTGTGGCGCATCGGTATCAATAAGCCGGTAGATGATTTATCTATCAATCAGGAATTACAAACAGTACTGAGTGTAACAGGTGTGGGTATCGCTACTTCAGGCAATTACCGTAATTTCTATTATAAAGATGGAAAGAAATATGCACATACCATCGACCCAAGAACGGGATATCCGGTACAACACAACATCTTATCCGCCACGGTAATAGCCAAAGATTGCATGAGTGCTGATGCTTATGCTACCGCTTTCATGGTGATGGGATTGGAAGAAGCCGAACGTTTTGCCAATGCCCATCCAGATATTGATGCCTGCTTTATCTACACAGATGAAAATGGGAAACTTCAAACATACTATACGAAAGGGATGGAACGGTTTATATCAAAGAAATAAGAATTTAAATAAATTATCTATTTATAGAATACAAAATACACCGCAAGTACCAGACAAATGAATGCCGCAAAATGGTTCCAATGCAGACTTTCGCCCTTGAAAAGAACCGTAGTAAACACCGTAAAAATGATGAGTGTAATTACTTCCTGAATAATCTTTAATTGTATCAGCGAGAAAGGACCGCCATTACCTATAAACCCGATACGATTGGCCGGAACCAAACAAAAATATTCCGCAAGGGCGATGCTCCATGAAAATAAGATGATGGCATAAAGCGGCCAATTAGTGATCACTTTCATATCTTGCAACTTCAGATGACCATACCATGCAAAAGTCATAAAGACATTAGACACTATTAAAAGCAGAATCGTATAAAGACCTTTCATTTCAATGATGAATATTTAAAGGGTGATTAATCTAAATTATCAATTTTCTGAGGAAGAAGTTCCTCCTGAACATTTACCATACTTCCCCAAAGACTATAGCGAGCTTCCGGGTTCATAGCTTCCAACTGATGTAGGATATCTTTCATATTGCTACGGTGAGATTGCGCCTCATAAGGACAATTCTTCACCTGCTTACGATACCCTCTTATTTGGGCCAGTTCCAGCAAATCAGCCTCATGTACCAAACACATCGGCCGAATAATCGTCATATCAAATTTCTTCATTACCAAGCGGGGCGGCATAGAACTGAATGCCCCTTGAAAAGTGATATTCATCAATAGCGTTTCCAGAATATCATCCATATGATGTCCCAATGCTATCTTGTTGCATCCCTGTTCCTTAGCCACCGTGAACAAGGCCTTGCGCCTATTCCATGCACAAAAGGAAACAAGGTGATTTGCGTGTATCTGTACTTGCATCAAATTCCGTTTCATACAATACAAAAGGAATTCCCCATGACTCTACATACTCACGAAGATATGCCAGGTCACTCTGATACGGAATATTCTTCATCACCACATGGACGGCAATCACCGCAAACCTGGGCTTAAAAATTCGGGCGCGTCTTGCCAATAACTCCACTAACGCCAAAGAATCTTTGCCGCCCGAGAGTCCGATAAGGATCTTATCCCCATCCTCTATCAGACCATATTCTACCAGCCCTTTACTAAACCGCTTTTCAATGCGGCGGACGGTTTTCTCTTCTTCAGTGAATTGAGCCATAATGATTCTGCTACAAGTTACATGTTACAAACTACAAGTTCCATGCGGACGTTACGCAGCTACTTGTAGCTCGTAGCTCATGTAGCTTGTAGTCTTTATTCTTTGCGGTTGCAAAAGTAAGAGAAAAGAATGATTTAAAGAAGAATTAACATAATAGAATAACGGAAATCAGCATTATTCCCGATTAATTTGTATTTTTGAACATTCGAATTTGTAAATTGGATAACTAGTATGAAAAAGAGATATATTTTACTCCTTCTATTTTGTCTCACATTAGTCGGTGTATCAGCACAGACATTGGAGGAAGCGAGAGCTTTCTACCACCAAGGGCAATACGAGAAAGCCAAACCGATTTTCCAGAAACTCGTAAAGACACAACCGGCAAATGGAAATTATAACTTATGGTACGGCGTATGTTGCCTGGAAACAGGAGAACCAGAAGTAGCTTTGAAATATCTGGAAACCGCCGTTAAGAAACGTATCCCCAGCGGACAACTGTATCTGGCACGAAATTATAACGACCTGTATCGTTTTGAAGATGCCATCAAATGTTACGAAGACTACATCAGCGACCTAGCCAAACGGAAAAGGCCGACCGCAGAAGCCGAAAAGCTATTGGAGAAAAGTAAAGCCAATTTCCGTATGTTGAAAGGGGTTGAAGAAGTTTGCATTATCGATAGCATCGTAATAGACAAAGGTCGTTTTCTGGAAGCTTATAAAATCAGTCCTGAGTCCGGTAAACTATTCATGTACAACGATTTCTTCAAGGATGAGGCAGAAGTTGAAGCTACCGTATATGAAACGGAACTCAGCAATAAGATTTATTATGGTGAGCGCCAACCGGACGGTAAACTCAGCATCCTCTCGCGTAACAAAATGCAGGGTGAATGGGGTAAGGGTAGCTTACTACCCGGTAGTATAAATGATTCCATCAATGCCAACTATCCGTATGTATTGACAGATGGCATCACTATCTATTATGCCGCTGATGGTGAAAATTCGATAGGTGGTTACGACATATTCGTCACCCGTTACAATACCAATACGAACACCTACCTCACTCCGGAAAATGTGGGTATGCCGTTCAACTCTCCCTATAATGACTATATGTTTGTTATCGACGAATATAATAATCTCGGATGGTTTGCTTCCGACCGCTACCAGCCGGAAGGAAAGGTTTGTATCTATGTATTCATTCCAAATTCTTCCAAACGGGTATATAACTATGAAGCAATGGACCCGAAAAAAGCAATCGGACTTGCCCGGATTCACTCTCTGAGAGAAACGTGGACGGATCAGGATGCCGTAACCGATGCCAGACATCGACTACAAGCCGCATTCAATGAAAAGCCACAAACCAAGAAAAGTCATGAGTTTGAGTTTGTAATCGATGACCAGAATACTTATTATCAACAAAGTGATTTCAAATCTCCTCAGGCCAAAAACCTGTTCGGCAAATACCTCCAATTAGAAAAGGCTTTCAAAGAGCAGCAAAAAAAATTAGAAGAGCAACGTTCCCTATACTCCCGCACCAAAGAAAACGATAAAGCCAAACTGGCTCCCGCCATACTCGACCTGGAAAAACAGATACAACAATTATCAGTTGAATTGGAGAAGGCTGCCATTGAAGTGCGTAATACAGAAAAACAATCCTTTAAATAAAAAAATTATGGACATACTCATCATCATCGTACTCATCATTGCGGCGGTCGTCCTGTTCCTGGTAGAACTGTTCGTCATCCCGGGCATCAGCGTAGCTGGATTCCTGGCAGGTGGTTGCATCATCTTTGCCAACTACTACGCTTTCACCTATCTGGGCACCACGGGCGGGTTCATCACGCTCGGCATATCGGCAATAGCCTGCATAGGTTCGCTGGTCCTGTTCATGCGCTCCAAAACGCTGGACAAGATTGCGCTAAAAAAGAACATCACATCCAAAGTAGACCGTACGGCCGAAGACCAAGTGAAAGTCGGTGACACGGGAGTAGCTTTCACACGTCTGGCATTGATTGGAAACGCTGAATTTAACGGCAACATCGTGGAAGTGAAGTCGATGGATGGCTTCCTGAATGAGAAGACCCCTATCATTGTAAGCCGTATTACGGACGGCGTTATCATGGTAGAAAAGATAAAAGATTAGTATTCACACTTAAATATCGTATAAATCATGAACGTAGACTCTATGTACTTAACTGCCTTTCTTGTGATAGGAGGCATTATCTTCATCGTACTGTTCTTCCACTATGTTCCTTTCTTCCTATGGTTGTCCGCCAAAGTTTCGGGAGTCAGGATTTCATTGGTGCAATTGTTTCTAATGCGTATTCGTAACGTGCCCCCCTACATCATCGTGCCGGGCATGATTGAAGCGCACAAAGCCGGACTGAGCAACATCACCCGCGACGAGCTGGAGGCTCACTACCTTGCCGGCGGACACGTGGAAAGAGTGGTTCATGCATTGGTTTCCGCCTCCAAAGCGAACATCGAATTGTCCTTCCAGATGGCCACCGCCATCGACCTTGCCGGACGTGACGTGTTCGAAGCGGTTCAGATGTCGGTAAACCCGAAGGTGATTGACACTCCTCCCGTGACGGCCGTGGCTAAGGATGGTATCCAGTTGATAGCAAAGGCTCGTGTGACGGTGCGCGCCAATATCCGCCAGTTGGTGGGTGGTGCCGGTGAAGACACTATCCTGGCACGTGTGGGCGAAGGTATCGTATCTTCCATCGGTTCGTCCGAGAATCATAAGTCGGTATTGGAAAACCCGGATTCAATCTCTAAATTGGTGCTCCGCAAGGGGTTGGATGCCGGTACGGCATTCGAAATCTTGTCCATTGATATTGCTGATATCGACATAGGTAAGAACATCGGTGCGGCATTACAGATTGACCAGGCAAATGCGGATAAGAACATTGCCCAAGCCAAGGCTGAGGAACGTCGCGCAATGGCCGTGGCCAGCGAGCAGGAAATGAAGGCGAAAGCTCAGGAAGCCCGTGCAAAGGTGATTGAGGCAGAAGCCGAAGTGCCTAAGGCTATGGCAGAAGCATTCCGTAGCGGTAATTTGGGTATCATGGATTATTATCGGATGAAGAACATCGAAGCCGATACTTCCATGCGCGAAAACATAGCCAAACCTACAGGTAATAACTCAAACCAGCCATTGAGTAAATAACCCGGTAAAAATATTATCCCCGAAAAAACGTCGGAGCCGGTGAACAGTAATCCCGTTCCGGCGTTTCTTTTTTACGAACATATTAACCCATAAAATCCAGCATATGAAAAAGTATTTTGCATCTTCCGAACTCATCATCAATGATGACGGTTCCGTATTCCACCTACACGTAAAGCCGGAATGGCTGGCAGACAAAGTAATCCTGGTGGGCGACCCGGGACGGGTGGCATTAGTAGGCTCGCACCTTGAGAATAAAGAGTGTGAAGTAGAAAGCCGCGAGTTCAAAACCATTACCGGTACCTATAAAGGCAAGCGAATCACGGTGGTTTCCACGGGCATCGGTTGCGATAACATCGACATCGTGATGAATGAGTTGGACGCTCTGGCAAACATTGATTTCAACACGCGGGAAGAGAAGCCCCAACTCCGCCAACTGGAACTGGTGCGTATCGGCACTTGTGGCGGTCTTCAACCCAATACCCCTGTAGGTACATTTATCTGCTCGCAAAAATCCATCGGTTTTGATGGCTTGCTGAACTTCTATTCGGGACGCAATGAAGTGTGCGACCTGCAATTTGAACGCGCCTTCCTCAACCACATGGGATGGTCGGGAAACATGTGCGCCCCCGCTCCTTACGTGATTGACGCCAATGCCGAATTGATTGAACGCATTGCCGCCGATGACATGGTGCGTGGCGTAACCATTGCCGCCGGTGGTTTCTTTGGTCCGCAAGGGCGCGAGTTGCGCATTCCGCTGGCCGACCCGAAACAGAATGAGAAAATCGAGAACTTCGAGTATAACGGTTATCGTATCACCAATTTCGAGATGGAAAGCTCCGCACTGGCAGGTTTGAGCCGCCTGATGGGACACAAAGCGACCACGGTATGCATGGTGATTGCCAACCGTTTGATAAAAGAGGCTAATACGGGCTACAAGAATACGATTGACACATTGATAAAAATCGTACTGGACAGAATTTAAGTTTACCCCGAAAAGTCTATCTTTGCAATCCAAATAACGAAAATATATGATGAACCAGGATACTATCTGTGCTATAGCCACGGCTCAAGGGGGAGCAATCGGGAGCATACGTGTCTCAGGACCGGATGCCATCAGCATAACCAGCCGCATCTTTACTCCGGCAAAATCGGGTAAGACCCTAACCGAAAGCAAACCTTACACACTGACTTTCGGACGGATATATGATGGCGGGGAAATTATCGACGAAGTACTTGTCAGCCTCTTTCGCTCCCCGCACTCTTATACGGGAGAAGATTGCACGGAAATCACCTGCCACGGTTCCAGCTATATCTTGCAACGGGTGATGCAACTACTCATCCATCAGGGTTGCCGCATGGCCCAGCCGGGCGAATACACCCAGCGCGCCTTCCTGAACGGGAAGATGGACCTGAGTCAGGCGGAGGCCGTGGCGGACCTGATAGCCTCGTCGTCCGTCGCCACCCACCGCCTTGCCATGAGCCAGATGCGTGGAGGGTTCAGCAAAGAGTTGGCAGACTTGCGCAACCAGTTACTCCACTTCACATCGCTTATTGAGTTGGAGCTGGACTTCAGCGACCATGAAGAGTTGGAGTTTGCCGACAGGACCGAGCTTTGCCAATTGGCGGATAACATTGAGGCGGTCATCTCCCGCCTTGTACACTCGTTCAGCGTAGGAAATGTAATAAAGAATGGAGTTCCCGTAGCCATTATCGGTGAGACAAATGCCGGGAAATCTACCCTGCTCAATGCCTTGTTGAACGAAGACAAGGCCATTGTGAGCGACATTCACGGCACCACGCGAGATGTCATTGAGGACACCGTAAACATGGGTGGAGTCACGTTTCGTTTTATTGACACGGCGGGCATCCGGGAGACGAATGACACCATTGAAAGTCTGGGCATAGAACGCACGTTCCAGAAGTTGGAACAGGCCGAAATTGTGCTCTGGATGGTAGATGCAACGGATGCCGCTTCGCAAATCAACCAATTGTCCAAACAAATACTTCCGCGTTGCGAAGGGAAACACTTGATTCTTGTATTCAATAAGGCAGATTTAATGACCGATGCTTCAAGCGTCGTCCCTGCCGGTTTTCCGGACAATGTGCAATCTATTGCTCTATCTGCCAAACGGAGGACAAACATCGATGAATTACAACAAATATTGGTAAGTGCCGCTAATCTTCCATCGGTGACACAGAACGATGTAATCGTTACAAACGTTCGTCATTACGAGGCTCTTACGCATGCTTTGGAAGCGATAAAGCGTGTACAAGAGGGATTAAGAAGCAATCTATCCGGGGATTTCGTGTCTCAGGACATCAGGGAATGCATTTTCCATTTAAATGACATTGCGGGAGAGGTGACGAATGACATGGTGTTGAGAAATATATTTGAACATTTTTGCATCGGGAAATAATATTTTAGATGTGCAAATGCGAAACAAAAGAAACCATTGCACTCTTCGCCACACGCGTCAACCTATCATATAATATGCAAAAGAATACACTTTTGTTTATTATATGATAGGTTGAAAGAAGTTTTATCACCTCACGTTTATCCATATCGCCTCATCCCTTCCTCGTGCCTCCGTGATGGCCTTCACGAGCCGGTGCGTCCAGATATTTGAGTTGAGCACCATACTCGGTTTGAGATTCTGCCCCACGAGGATACACCCTTCGGTATCGTTCGCCGTATTGCCCGCATGGATGCGAATGCCCGTGAACAGGGGCACGTGAATGAGTAGCGGAAGCCACTTCTGGAATTTCGGCGAAAACGTGACGACTACCGGATAACGCCCCTCGGGGATGGCGGTGCGACCGGCCACCTTCCGCCCCTTCCGCCCCCACCCGATGTCGCGCCACGTAGGTTCCAAAGTGTCACAAAAAGGTTTATCATCTATGGCCAAATGACCTATTGTATAAGTCTTACGCTTGGCGATGCGTGTCAATGTCAGTTCCATAAGCTTGATTTAAATTGAATTAATTTGTTTCTATTCTTTTCATTTTTTAATTCTCTTGTATTTGTCATTTGTCACAATTGTCACGTAACGGCGGTGCACCCATTGGCGTAGCATCGCCCCCGTGCCTTCCGCATTCATACCCTCGGCTTGGCGCACGCACACGGCATCGGCCAGGGTGAACTCCTCAGGAAGCAATTCCAACAAGCTCCGGCGTCCCGGTGTGCGACGCCCCGTCTCCGCCCCCATCGTCTGCGCCTCCTCGATGGCCGAGCCGAAGAATTCCATCTTACACCATAGGTCGTACTGGAGGCTCCAGCGAACGAATTCCTCCATCGTCTTGTCCCATCGGTAACCATTCGCCACGTAGAGCACGCACGCCTTGAGGTAAGCGATGACGTTGGCACGGAAACTCAGATTTTCGTACACCCGGCTTTGCGAGAGACGGGCAAACTCCGCATTCTCTTCCTTCAACTTCACCGCCAATTTATAGGCTTGCGGACAATCCACCAGCCCCGTGGCACGCGTCAGGTTCTCGATGTAGGGACGAAGTTCCTCGTTGAAATTGGCATCGTACGAACCATAGACGGGCATCTCGGCTCCAATCTCACGTTCGGGGATGGTGCAGAAGTTGATGCGCGAGATAGGGCCGTCGGTCAGCACGTGCGAGAAGTAGCGCTTCCCCTTCTGGATGGTGGTGGCGGCGTTCCAGTTGAAGCGGATGGTTACTTTCTCGGTCACGCTCATCGCCCCTACGCGGGTTTGTCCATAGCGGTTTCCGGGGTCGAAGGCAAGGCACATGATTTGAAATTGTTGTCCGCCGTGGCCCGAACCGCGCAAAGCATCGAACTGGTCGATTTCGTTCAGCTTTGTGTAGAGGAAGTGGCCGTCCGCCTCGGCGGTGCGCATCACGAAAGCGGGGTTGGTCATGTCGGCGTCAATCTCTTGGATGACCAGTCCTTCGGGACGCGCACGCTTATCCTTGTTCGCGCCTTTTGAGTTCACCTCGTTCTTCCACTCGCGCTCGCGTTGCAGGTTGTCTTCGTCGCGGCGGCGCACGTCGGCCATGATGCGGTTGATGGGTTCGGAGATGCAATCCTTGCCCGCGCCGGTGCCTGCCATGAGCACGTTCATCAGGGTGGCTTCGTGCTCCACATTGTCGATGTAGCGGAAGCGTACCCTCCACAGATGGGCGGCAAGCGCGGGAAAGACGGCGTGCGCCACGGCAGGACGATAGAGGTCGGGGGTGCGGCTCAGGAGGAGTTTGACGAGGGCGGGCAGGCGCTTGGGGAGAACCGGAGGGAGGGAAGCTGCCCCACTCATGGCTTGTAGCTTGTAGCTCATAGCTTGTAACGCCCTCCTCACCGCCTCTTGCATCACCTTCGGCATGGAGTAGAACTTGGCGGTGCAGGCAGAATGAATCAGTCCGCGCATCTCTTCTTCCGACAATCCGTAGCGGGGCATCGTGCTGAGCATCAGCACTTCGTCATTGTCGGCAATGTAGCGCAGATGAGACGCCAGACGGTGGAGTTTGTCGTTGCGCTCGCCCTGCACCGGTTCGCCACCCGAGAGGCGGAACCACTCGGAGATGATGTCCGCATAAGGGATGCCTTTGAAGTTCAGTCCGGAATTTATCTGCCCGGAGTCGGCGTTTAAAATATCTGTCACCTTCAAGTCTTCATCTGCCGTCTTCGTAGCTTCCCCTATCTTTTTCAGAGCCTCCGCGGCTTTCGGAGTACATTTTGTAGTAGTAACTTGATTCTCCTCCTCCGGGGAGGAGTAGCCGGAGGGGGAGGTGGTAGCGATTTCCCTTTTCTTGAACAACCCCTCCTCGTCCATATACAGAATATAATTTTCCGGCACGGCAAACGAGCTACGGGCATAATCCTTCACGCTCTGGTCATACTCCTTGTCGCCCAATTGCCCGGACATCCACTTCTGCGCTTCCGCCAACGAAGCCCCTTCGGGCATCACGAAAAACAGGCGCAACCCTTCGGTGCTGGGCGTGACGTGTGCCAGCACCACGCCCCACTCCGCGACGTGTGCCGCTATGCGTTCTTCAAACAATCCGCGCGGATTGTCAATGTGGTCTATGTCGTACATGCTCAGTCCGCTGGGTATGGCTTCGGCGTTCAGGCGTCGTCCGTTCCTGAAGGTGGCGTGGGGCGTAAAGATGGGGAGTTGTTTCTTCAACTCCGCTTTGGAAAACCTCGAAATCTTCTTTCGACATTTCACCCCGACGCACTTTTTCCAGTGCATCTTCTATTTCGGCACAGATACGCGCCACCCGTTCGCTCCGCACCACCCGGCGGAACAAATCGGGGGTACACTCACGCACCTCCCGACTTTTTACGCTATTTGATATTCCAAACATCGGTTCTTTTCTTTAATTATTAAATATTAATTCAGGAGACGAGTCACCCCCCTTACCATCCGAAGCATTCCCGAAAATCCTCCACGAAGTTCGCCGCCCTTCCGGCCTCTTCCTTCATCACTTTGGCGGGCAGAATGTTTGCCTCGTCAAGGTCGATGGTGAGCGTGAGTCGCGCTTTTTTCTCGTCGACGCTGGCCCGGCCGTGAGCCAGACGGATGTATTCGGTCGAGGCCGTCGCGGCGCGGCGCATGTGCTCGTTGAAGTTTCCCTCTTGTGGGTTCACCAGCCCGATGGTGCCCTGTACGCGGCCACCATGAGCCATCATGCGCTGATATGCGCCGTCTGAAATCTGCAATCTAATTTCCATTTCGTTCTGTTTTTGTAAGTTTTTATTCGGTTTTAATTTCATTCCTTTCTTATCAGACAGGCACTCGTAGCCTATAGCTGATTTTACACCAGCTTCGTGATGTAGATTTGGTTCTCGAACCTCTCCGTCCCGTTCTTGTCGGTGAAGCGGCGTTGGCGGATATTGCCCTGAAAGCAATGCAAAGAACTCTTGTCGTACTCGGGGCATTGCAGAGCCTGGTCGCCCGTCATTTCGGCATAAAACTCATCGATGCCTGTGCTGAGCACGAATCCGCGCGAGTGGAAGGTGCGCGGCTGTCCTTGATTGTCCTGATACTGGCGGCTTTGGAGGCCGCGTTGCTCGATGATGGTTACAAATGTTTCCATAACATATTTCTTTTTTTGAGATTGAAGGCATACAATAGAATACCCCCGCAACCGCGCTTGTTTCGCGATTACAGGGGCAAAGATAAAGGGGTGTGTCGGCACTGTGCCGACACAAAAAAAACGTCCCGCCTGCTTTTCAACACGAAAATCAGGCGGGACGAAAAATAAATAGTATCTTGCTTTTTATAATTCTTCTATGTCTTTGATAGACAGCCCCGTCACCTGGTGGATGACCTCGGAGGGGATATTCAGGGATTTTCATCGTACGGGCATTCTCTATTTTTCTCTTCCGCTCTGCCTTCTGCCAGCCCTTCCTGTCTGCCTTCCTGCATACCTTTCTGCCTGCCTTCCTGCATACCTTTCTGCCATCCTTCTTGTCTTCCTTCCTCTCTTCCTTCCTCTCTTCCTTCCTCTCTTCCTTCATCCGCCGCCGTACTCAGCACATCATTCTGAATCATCACGGCATTGATATGTTCGTCATACACCAGTTGTTCCGCCCTGTCCATATTGTAATAAATCAGTTTGCGGCGTGCCTCTTCCAGTCCGGGAGCTTTCGTATCGGGGCGGATGATACCGGTTTTCAGATACTCTATCCACTCCTCAAGCGGGGTGACGGCCACCTTATTGAACTCATTCACACGAATCAGGAAATATTCGGGAAAGATTTCGGCAGGCAGCTTGCGCACGATGGCGTCCTTCTCCTTGGTGGTGACCTCCAGAAAATCGCCCGTATGCACTCCCACAAAGGAGTTCTGACCGTGGTACAGGTAATCGTTCCCCTTGCCAATGTCGAAATAGAGAATGCTGATGGAGTACACCTTCTTCACTTCCGAGTAAAGTTCTCCCAGCTCAATATGCTCCGTGATGGCCTTGGCAACGCCGAAGAGGATGCGCTCCAGATAGTATATCTCGCGCGTGTTCTGCACCTCGACGATGATGATTTCATCCTTACTATTGCGCGCCTTGATGTCCACACGGTTGAACTTATCGTTTTCACGTTGCTGGTTGCCCTCGCTTTCCAGTATCTCGACGATGCGGATAGGCTCGCCCAGCAACACGGTGAGGAAACCTTCGAGCACGCCGAAGTTGGCTTTGTTGCGTAGCAAACGCTTCACCGCCCAATCAAAACGTATATATCTGTCTTTCTGTACCATAACTTCTCTATTTTGAGTCTTCTGCTTCCTACAAAGGTAAGCATAATTTCTGTTTCCGAAAAACTATTCTCTCACATTATTCCGTATCTTTTCCGCCAGTTCGGGTTTTATTCCGTCCAGGAGTGCGGCAATCCGTTCAGCATCCTGCCGGGTCTGCTTCGCGTCATAATCCACCCCTTTCGCTATTTTGGGCCTTACCGTGTTCTCGGCGTAGCCGGACACTTGCGCTATGAGCTTGGCCAATGCACTTTGGTTGATGCCGGAAGCATCCAGCGTGACGTCCAGCATCTCCATAAAAAGGATGATGAGTTGCTTCACGGAGAGCACACCCCTCCCACCTGCCATATCATCGCCCTTATCACCCACCACATTATCACCCACCACATCATCACCCTTATCACTCTTATCACCCTTATCCACCGGCTTGTCGAGGTGTATTTCCTGCTTCTCCACATTCCCGTTCACCGGGCCGAAGTTGAAAGCTATCTGCGCAGAGGCTTGTTCCTCGTTCATAGTCTCAACCTATATTGCCGAAAGTTTTGCAAAGCTGGGTTACGCTTCTCTGTGAAACATTAAAACAGCAATTGGGTGAATTCCCAAACCGTTTAATTCGGAAGCCTGCACTAACCATGGCAAGAATCAATGTACCATTGCTCACATAATTAATCCGGTTATTCGTATTTCGGGCAAGCACCCTTTCTACCACATGCTTCAAACCATAAGAAAATACTTTCTCGTTGAATGATTTTATGGGCTGGCCGAGATGGCACACAATTACATCGCGCGCGGCATTCAATTCCAAAACATTAAAATCTTTGATGCTCAGCGGATGCTCGCCACCAAAACCACCACCATGCAATCCAAACAAATCTTCGTCACCCTCGTAAACGGAAAAATCATAATCAAGTTTCTTGTAAAAATCGTAAAGGTCTGTCATAATCATTTTTTTATATTTATAGTTATTAATCATTTCCATCATCTCATCCACATTTCGCTTCAATTTGCTTTCCGCTCATTCCGTTCCCCATCAAGAACCGTTGCTCCTTCACATCACCGTTCACCGGGCCCTGATTGTTTTCTATATGGTTGATGGTTCCGTTGTTCTCCACAATCCGTGATGAGTTTTGCTCTTCCACCATGCGGTCGATGGCCTCGTGCAGGCGGTCGATGTGCGCCTGATATCGATGCCCGTGCTTCCTGTTGTATCCCGTAAGCACATGCATCACCGACGTGCAGACCTGTGGCGAATGACTCCCGACGGCCTCCTGCACCAGTTCGCCCACCTGCATCCACTCCCCTTCCTGCACGGCGACGAGGGTATCCGCCACCGCCGCCGTGCACTTGGTGTAGTCCGTTGGCGGAACAAAATGCCCGTCGGCCTCCTCCTCGCTCTCACCCCGGCGTATGTCACGGCACAAGTCCTGATAGAGCGGTTCTTCCCTCAGCCGGGTTACGATAAATACACACAAACGGGCATACGGGTTATCATCGACGGACGAAGTGGCGGCAAGCATATAGAGCAGTGTAGTGAACACCGCACACCTCGTGGCATCGGCCTGTGCATCACTCCGGTGCATCTCCACTCCCCCACCCGCAACGAAGGTCCGGTATCGGAATACCAGATGGGCATAATCGTGCTTGATGGAAAAGTCGGGACGAGGCGATTGCCCCAGCCTCTGAGCCATGCGCAAAGCCTCGCTCCACACTTCTTCGGGCGCCAACCCCGTGCGGTCCTCGCAAGCGGCCAACGCTTCGTAAAGATTGCAAAAAAGGGAGTGTGAGAGGCATACGTTCAAAAGTCCGTCGCGCACGCCCGTGGGAAATAAATGGAAAGCATCTTCAAGCATCGTACACCAATTTTTTATATTCTTCATGAATTCAAGCACCAACGTATATTTCGAGTCGAATAAATCAGGACGGTTCAAAATCCTCGAAAAGAGCGTCCAGCGCTTCCTCACTCACTTGTTTCAGTACATTCACCTGCGCCTGTCTTCCCGCGCGGGGAGTGATGAGGATGGTTTTTCCACTTGCCGCACAGGCCTCGATGGCACGGATAAATGAACAGGTTGTCGGGCGAAAGCAACAGATTCTCCCGGTGCTGCTCTTTCAGAATCAGTTCCGGTTCGCTGTTCGTTTCGCGGGCTATCTCTTCGAAGTGACGGATACGGTCGCTAATCTCCGGCATGTTGGGATAGGAGAAATTCGTCTAAAAGCCCTGTGCCTCATTTCATAGCGGCTCCGGAGGTCGGTCTCGTCCGGAAAGAATGTCACACCCTCCGCCTCCGCTACGGAGGAAAAAGGGTAGGTGTATATTGAAAATGTCACCATTGATGTATCGTCTATTTTCTGATTATCGGGATCAGGATAAAAACCCGTATTCTATTTTTCTTATGTATAGCTATCCTTTTTGCGGGAGGGCGTATATATTTTTTGCAAAGATAATGCTTTTCAGGGAAAAAACTCATGGAAAGTCAAAAAAAAACAAGAGAGAGAAAACGGCAAAAGATACAAGCTTTGCTCCCCGTGACGTGTGACGATTGTGACAAATGACAATCCGGGAAAAGCTGAGCAAACGTCTTACTAAACTTTATATTATATATAAATATATAATATAAGATATTTCTGTTCGCACACTCCTTGATTTGTCATCTGTCACAATCGTCACACGTCACGGAGGGATTCACCACAGAGGACACAGAGGACCCTCTGTGGTGAACTATGCTTTACGTTGTGTAAAACATAGTTTTGCAAGAAACATCTCTATGTTTTTTTCAGGGCAAGCACATCAAAAGAAATTCTTATTCATAGCCGAAAAGAGGAAAAAGAGTGATAAGGCGGTCAGAAAAGAATAAAATGGCAAAAGCCGTTATTTTCTGCAATAACGCTCCGTCTTCTCAAATAAAACCTTACCTTTGTAATAACCAAAACAAAAGCGAACAAAGCAATGAGCAAATTCATTAATCCTTTTACAGACGTAGGTTTTAAGAAAATTTTCGGACAGTCGGTAACAAAAGGCCTGCTGATTGACTTCCTGAACGACCTGCTGAAAGGAGAAAAACAGATAAAGGACATCACATTTCTGGACAAGGAACAAATGCCCATTTACGATGGCGACCGCGGACTGATATACGATATCTACTGCACCACCGAGACCGGTGAAAAAATCATAGTGGAGATGCAGAACAAATACCAAGACCGCTTCAAGGAACGCTCCTTGTATTACTTGTCCCAAGCGGTAGTGCGTCAGGGCGAGCGCGGAACCAAATGGCAGTATGAGATAAAAGCCGTATATGGCGTCTTCTTATGAATTTCTACCTGGGAACGGAGAAGGGACGCTTTCGCAAGGATGTTATATTGGCGGACAAGGAAACGCACGAACTTTTTATAGACAAGATGCGTTTCATCTTTTTAGAGCTCCCTTCCTTCCTGAAGGAAGAGGACGAATGCGAGACTGATTTTGAACGATGGATTTATGTACTTAAGAATATGGAAACGCTAAAACGAATGCCTTTCAAGGCACAGAAATCAGTGTTCGACGAGCTTGAAAAAATCGTCGATATCTCCGCATTGAGCAAGGAGGAGCGCATGAAGTATGATGAAAGCATCAAGATTTATCGCGACAACCTTGCCATTGCCAGCGGACAACGGAAGCTGGGACATAAGGAAGGGTATGAAGAGGGGATAGAGAAAGGGATAGAGAAAAGAAACCATGAGATAGCCCTGAACCTGAAATCTATCGGATTGAGTCCTGAGCAAATCATGCAAGCCACCGGGTTGTCCTTGGCGGAAATAAATGATTTATAAAAAAAGTGATAAGGCGGTAAAGTAGCTGCGCTATAAAGAATTTTATCCATATCCCAGCAAAAGGGAACCGGCCCAGCGACTTCCTTAACAGATTTTCACACCTTATCCCCCACCCTTTTTTGACAACCGGATGTGAGTGGCGTATCTTTGCATTGTTCTCAGAAACAAAAACAAATTAATCACTAAAACACTAAAAGAAACATGGCAACAACTATCGGAACTTTAAAGTATCGCATGGCTCAGGTGAAGAACCCGCAGAAGCCCTCCGAGGCACAGAAGTGGTACGCACGCGCCGTACAGGACCGTACGGTGGCATTCGAAGACTTCGTCACCCACATGGCCGAGCACAACTCGCCCTACTCGCGAGGCGTCATCCACGGCGTACTCATCGACATGCTCGCCTGCCTGCAGGAATTGGTGCTGGACGGAAAGTCGGTACGCCTGGGCGAACTGGGTCTGTTCTCCCTGGGCATTTCGGGACGGGGCACAGAGAAACGCGAGGACTGGAACACCGCACTCGTGGACAGCGTTCACCTGAATGTGCGCAACACCAAGACGTGGAGCAATCAGGAATTGCGCAAGAAGTGCCGCCTATCGGAACTGGCAGGATACGAGGCTACTAAATCGGGCGGAGGAAGCTCAAGCGGCGGAGATGGCGGCATAGAAGAAGATCCTTTGGGATAAAACTTGATAAGAAAGGAAGAAGAGAAAACACAACTTCAAACACGAATCTCATTATGGAAACTAACAAGAAACTGAATGTATGGAAATTGGTGATACAGGCACTCGTCACCATCCTCACCGCCATCGGCACTACGCTGGGCGTCACGAGTTGCATGGCGTGTCTGTAAAAGGAAGATGGTCGGGATTAAGTTCCGGCCATCCTTTTTTCGTTTTTCCCGGCATCCTGTTCAAGTGTACGGAACTCAGTCTTTCAACTCCTCCGGCACACGAAGTTGCCAGAACGCCACCGCCGCCGCGGCCGCCACATTGAGCGAATCAATCCCGTGCGACATCGGGATACGGACTACGTAGTCGGCTTCGGCAATCGTTTCGTGCGGAAGCCCGTCGCCTTCGGTGCCCATCACGATGGCCAGTCGGGGTTCGGTGGCTAAGACGGGGTTATCAATAGAGATGGAATCGTCCGTGAGCGCCATGGCGGCGGTGCGGAAGCCGTAGCGCGACAAAGTGGTGAGAGGACCATCCAGCCAAGTCCACGGCACAAAGAAAACCGAACCCATGGACACCCGCACCGCACGACGGTTCAAAGGGTCGCAAGAGTTACGTGTGAGCAATACGGCGTCCATCCCCAGTGCCGCCGCCGAGCGGAAGATGGCGCCAATGTTGGTGGTGTCCACCACGCCGTCGATGACTACAATGCGCCGGGCACCCCGGCAGATTTCTTCCACGCTCCGAAGCACGGGGCGGCGCATGGCACAGAGCACGCCGCGCGTCAGAACGTAGCCGGTGAGCGTGGCAAGCAGTTCCCTGTCGCCCGTATAGACGGGCACGTTGCCGCAACGCCTGATTATATCGGCCGCATCACCGGTGATGTGTTTTTGCTCGCACAAGAGGGCCAGAGGTTCATATCCGGCATTCAAAGCTACGTTGATGACCTTCGGGCTTTCGGCTATAAAGAGTCCCTTGTCGGGCTCAAGGCGGTTGCGCAACTGGGCTTCGGTGAGGGTGCTGAACACTTCTACTCCGGGATGCGTCAAAGAGGATATTTCAATAATATTCATATCGTCATTCTTTTAAGTAGTAGTTCAAAATCAGGTGGATATATAAATGATAATAATATAGCACACGTAAATAATTTATTGCTATACGAACTAATTATGAGCATCTACTTATACTTTATACTTCATATCTTTATCCCCTATATTTTCTCCTATATTTTTCCCCTATCGCCACTTTAATCACTCCCTCCAACTTGTTTTCAAAGATGCGGTAGGCCTCTTCTATTTCATTCAACGGGAATCGGTGCGTGATGAGCGGGGTGGTATCAATCTTTCCCTCTTCAATGAGGCGAAGGATTTCGGCGCAATCGCAACCATCCACTCCGCCGGTCTTGAATGTCAGGTTCTTTCCGTACATGTCGGACAGGGGAAATATCTGAGGACGGTCGTAAAGGGCCACGATAGTAACAATGGCATTGGGGCGGGCGCACTCCCATGCCAGACGAAAAGTATCTTCGGTTCCGGCCACTTCCAGCACCACGTCCGCTCCGCCGTGGTCGCTATTTCTACGGACAAACTCTCGGCAATCTTCCGGGGCGGTCACCAGCACGTGCGGATAGTGTTGGCGGACAAAACGAATCCGTTCAGGGGATTTTTCGCAGATAATCAAGCGTTTGGGGTGTTTCAAGAGGGCGCAGAGCAAGGTGCAGATTCCCGTAGGCCCGGCGCCGATGATGAGCACCGTGTCTTCTTCGGTAATCTCCGAGATACGGGTAGCCCAAAAGCCCGTGGCAAGCACATCGCCTACAAACAAGGCCTGTTCGTCGCTCACCGTGTCCGGTATGCGGTTCAGGCCTTGGTTGGCATAGGGCACGCGCACGTATTCCGCCTGACCGCCGTCGATGCGGCATCCCAATGCCCAACCGCCGTGGGGGTCGGTGCAATTGTTCACATAGCCGTGCCGGCAAAAGAAGCACTTGCCGCAGAAGGTTTCCACGTTCACCGTGACCCTGTCGCCGGGGCGGACGGAGGTGACGTCGGGGCCTACTTGCTCTACAATGCCCACCATTTCGTGCCCAACCGTTGTTCCGGGCACGGCGCGAGGCACGCTACCGTGCTTGATGTGCAGGTCGCTGGTGCAGATGCTACCGAGCGTCACGCGGACGATGGCGTCTCCGGCGTCTTCGAGCCGGGGAACCGGCTTCTCTAATAGTCCGAACTTTCCGTGTTCGATATAGGTATATGCTAACATAGTTTTATCAATATTTTTCCTTCCTTTCAAACTCCCCTTCTTCCGTATAATATTTCCATGTCCCCTTAGGTTGGTTTTTGGAATACTTGCCGCGGAGTTTCAATTTACCATTCTCATAATATTCGCGATAGCGCCCGTGACGCTTCCCTTCCTTCACTTCCGCTTCACTCTTCAACGCGCCCTCCGGATAGAATTCCCTCAGGACATTGCCTTCAAACTTCTCGACGTAGAAACGCTCCAGTTCGCTCATCATTTCCTTCTCGGTATCAGCTTCTTCATTCAGTATGGAGTCTTCCCCCGTTGCTTCATCTTCTTCGTCGGCATCAACCGCCGTAACCGCTTGGGAGGTGTACGGACTATAATCCATCACATATCGCAGGGAGGCCGACCGGCCCTCTCCCGTAATCTGCATGGTCCAATAAGGAAACGAATACAAAATCTCCTTATCAGCCTGCATTTGCTTCCAAGTGAGCGCATTCACCATCGGCTTCAACTGAGAGTAAAACTTCTGCACATCCGTATACAAGAAAACCGTGGAACTTGAATTCAAATACGAAAACGCTTTCTTAAATCCCGGATTGTCCTTCAACAAATTCTTCTGTTCATAATCTTCCACAAACGAGAGCAGGGATGAAGCCTTATTGCTAAACACCACATAATCGTCCACATACGTATAGTATGGCTTCTCGAATTTATCAAACAATCCGCCGAAGAACAAACGGAAGAAGCCTTTCATCTCTACATAATTGATATCGAAGCCTTTATAATCAACCGTTTTAATCCGGAGCGGGGTGCGGCGCCTGATTTTCTTTTCAATAAACTCCATGTTTTCACGGGCATCTTTCATGTTCTTAGCCCCAATAGCCAGGATAAGTTCGGGGTCATGCCCCAGCAAGCCCGGCTCGGATTGCGTGATGGCAAACTCTCCCGACATCCAACTCAGGAAATTCTCTTCCAGAGATATGCCGAACAGCCCTTCAATCTTCTTCCGTGAGCTTTCATAAGAATCATACAATTGCTTGTCATGGAGGGAAAGTGCATTTTCCAGTTCCTTCATGAAAGTCACCGGATTACTAAAGCCGATATTGGTGTAAAGGGCGGTTCGTGCGGAGAGAATTTCGTGCGCTTTCATTTTATGTTTACCGGAATTCAACAAAGCCGCCACATACGGGTCGGCGGTGTCCTTGCACAAGGTGTAGCCTTTCACCTCCATCCGGTGTCTGTCCGTATCGAAATAAAGTCCGCCAAAGCTCATGGACTTACTAAACAGATCCAAATATTCGTTCCCGGCTCCCAGATAAATAGTCATGAACTGGGGCAGATATTCGTAGTTGACAAATACCCGGACAAGTCCTTTGCCGGAAACCAACTTCCGGGCTTCCATAAAAGAATGGTCGAGCCCTATTTTAGGCGTATTGCGCGAATTGATGGCAGACTCCACCAACCAAGAGGTATAGGAACCTATAAAGTGATTGTCCACAAAGGCACAATAAAAAATATCCTGCGTATCGGGATTATGCATCTCAAGGATATTTATGCCACTATGCATGCGGTTCGTCACCTGATTGCCAGCCATCACCAGCACCGTTTCAAGCTGGCTTTTCAATAAATCCAACTTGGAGGCTTTCTGCATATCCAGCACAATCAGGAAATCCCAGTCGGTGGCACGCACCTTATGGATTGAAATCAGCATATCCCGCTTTCCAACCAGCGACAATAACATTTTATTACTACGGACCACCTCGTCAAGCGTCTCGACGTTCTTTGCAACCTCTTCAAAAGCTTTCGCATTCTTCAAGCATTGCCACGTGGCGCTCCTGCTGAACTTTCCCCAATCATCAATCGGAGCGGACGATTGAATGATGAATGCCGCATCTTCGGGCACCAGGTAGATTTGCTGAATGTTGCGGTCGGGCAAGATGAACACACAAAACATGGAGTACACAAAGTAGACCGCCAAGGCCAAGCCAGCCCCTACGAAAGTTCTTTTTACTATTTTCCCAGTGCTTTTCTTCTTCCCGGTCTGGCCGCCAATTTCGTTCTTCCCGGGTTCAGGTGGTAGCTCCTGAAATTGCTCTTGTTGCCCATTGACTAATTCGTCCATCCCTATCCTTTTTTCAATATGCTATTCACCACGCGCACCGAAGACACCAGTTTAGCCGTCGAAGTGAACACATCTACATTCCAGACGTGTGAGGAACGGCCTTTATGCACGATAGTCGCCACCGCTCTTACCGTGTCTCCTTCGTGAGCCGAGGAAATATGGTTTCCGCTGACTTGCATGCCGACCACTATTTCGTCCGGCTTGCAAAGTATCATCGAGCCCAGTCCGGCAACCGTCTCCGCCAGTGCCAGGCTGGCTCCTCCGTGCAGAATGCCGAAAGGTTGGCGGGTGCGTTCGTCCACGGGCATGGTGGCCTCTACCCTGTCTTCGGAAGCATAAGTATATTGTATGCCCAGATTTCCCATCAGAGCATGACGTGCACGCTGGTTGAGTTGTTCCAGGGGTACGTCGGCGGGGCGGATTTCGGCAAGGATGGCCTTTTCTACCGCCTCCGCCACTCCGTCTTCGTCATTGGATGCGGTAATCCGGTCGGCACAAACCTTTACAGAATCTTGTGCGTTTCCCATGGCAATGCCCAGCCCGGCAGATTGTATCATGGAGACATCGCAAACTCCGTCGCCAATGGCGATGACTTCTTCCGGACTGACACCCAGTTTCTCAAGCAAAGCACCCAGCGTATTGGATTTATCAATGGAGCAGGGCACCACTTCGAGGAAATAGGGTTCTGAGCGAAACACATCGAGCGCTCCGTTCAATCTCCGGCGCCAGTGGTTTTCCAAGCCCACCAGCGCTTCTTCGTCATCGCTGACCAGCATGCACTTGCATGGGGCAAAGTCCACCGCTATCGAGAACTCCGTTTCCGTCACAATCTTCAGTCCATTCAGCTCGGCTTCGCGGCGTATGTGCTCGTTTTCGGGCGAGTCGGTGATGATGGTATCTTCGTGATACGTAAAGATGGCAAACCCGTTTTTGCGGGATTTCTTTTCAAGATAAGGCAACATTTCGGGGTTTATCCGGCGCTCAAACAGGAGTTCGCCGTTTTGGGCATTGATAATCTGCCCGCCGTTATAGGAGAGGATGAAGCCTCCGTAGTTGCCCAGTTCCAGAGTTTTGGCAATAGGCATAAGGCCATACGTCGGTCTGCCGGAAGCCAGCACGATACGCACGCCCATCTGTTGCACCTTCAACAAGGCGGCCAACGTGCGCTTACTGATTTTCTTTTCACTATCGAGCAGGGTTCCGTCCACATCAAGAACTAATAATTTGTATTTCATGACTTACCGGTTTTGAGTTAATGAAACAAAGTATCTTACTTTCTACAAAGGTAAAATTAATTAAGTGAAATGGAAAAGGTTGAGGGTGAAAAGTCGTAAATCGGATGATAAACGCAACATCTACCATGAATATAGAAATATTAAGAAGCCGCATTTCAGCAAACAAAATTTTATCCATACCTTTACAGAGTTCTAATGCACATATACATACTAAATAGGATTTTGATATGAAGAAACTGATTAGCATGCATTTTATAGGGATATTGGCATTAGCCATATTGTGTAGCGGATGTAGCACCAACCGCATGGCGGCGGGTGACCCGGGCGCCGTATTGGCGGGAGCCGCCATCGGAGGCAATGTAGGAGGCGCCATCGGCGGGCTGATAGGCGAGAACAACCGAGGATGGAGAGGAGGTTACCGTGGTTCTGCCATCGGCACTATTGTGGGAACCATTGCCGGAGCCGCCATTGCCAATGCCGCCACCGCCCCCAAACAAACGGAAGAATACAGCTACCGGGTAGAGAGAACCCAGCCCACCTATAATCCCCGACCGGAAACGCGCCCCTCCGCCATCAACAACCTGAAGATACGCAATATACGTTTCATCGACGATAGCCGCGACCACGTAATCAATGCGGGTGAGAATTGCAAAGTCGTCTTCGAAATTATGAACGAGGGAAACAGGACCGCCTTCAACGTGGTGCCGGTAGTGGCGGAAGTCACGGGTATGAAGCACGTCTATATCTCGCCATCCGTCATGATAGAACAAATCGCTCCCCGCGAAGGCGTGAAATACACCGCCAGCATCAGCGCCGGAGAACGGATAAAGACGGGAGAAGTCATCTTCCGCATTGCCGTAGCCGACGAAAACGGAGAGGAATATGACTGGCAAGAGTTTTCATTGCCCACCCAACGATGAACAATCTCTAATTAAAACAATAAAATCATGGCCGACAACTATTTAGAAAAGCAATACGAAGCATACGAAGCAAGAAAAGCCGCTTGGGAAAAAGAACGCAAATACGGGAAGAAGCCTTCCCCTGCCAAGCGCCCGAAAACGGAGGAAAAATCAAAAGGGAGTGAAGAAACACCCCCTATCACGTCCCATCCGGAAAGTACTATTTAAATCCCAGAGGCGGCAAATGCATTCCCGCCATTGTCAATCCATTTTCCTTGGCATAGCTTTGATTATGCCGACTCGGCACAAGGATGCGTAAACCAGAAACGGCTACCGACGCCTACCTCGGACTCTACCCCGATAGTGCCGCCAAGATGCTCGATAATACTCCGGCAGATGGATAATCCCAGACCGGTGCCTTTGGAAAAAGTATTAAGTTTCACAAAGCGGTCGAACACCTGCCCCACCGCATCCGGAGCAATACCGATGCCCGTATCTGTTACGGAGAATTCTATCTCATTGGTATCCTCCTTAAAGTGATACTCAAGAGTGATTTGCCCTTCGCTCGTAAACTTAAGGGCGTTATTGATAAAGTTGGTGACAACCTGCATCAAACGCTTCTTATCTGTATAAATACGATAATCGGGCAAATTAGAAGCCAGCAATACGGGCACGGGTTTATCTTCCTTGATTTCATAACCGCGAAGTATGTCTTCACAAAAGTCTTTGATGTTCAGATACCCCATATTGAAGTCGAGCGTCCCCGCCTCTATCTTCGACAAATCCAGAATATCGGATATCAATTGCAAGAGCAACTCTGTGTTCTCCTGCATGATTTCAATATACCCCTGACGTTCTTTCTTGTCATCTTCCTCAACGAGCATACTTGCAAAACCGACAATCGCATTCAACGGAGTACGGATTTCATGACTCATATTGGCCAGGAAAGCCGACTTCAGGCGGTCCAGATTCTCCGCCTTCTCCTTGGCTATCCTTAATTCTTCTTCTATCTTTTTCTGATGGTCGATGTCGACACTGGTGATGACGTGCGCCATCTGTCCGTCTATCCAGGGGAATGCGGCACTGAACACGCGAAACCAGCATTTGTCGAACGGGCGTTGATAGTCCCAGGAGTAAACCCTGGTGGGCTGGCCATTTTCATCAATCAAGTGCCTTTTAGGGCAGAACTCACACTCGCCCGTTTTATCGGTGTAGAGCGCTTGCCAGCATTTCTTCCCTTCGAAATGCCTGATGCCGCCATACGGGGCGGCCATAGACGCATTGGCATATAGCATGTCATGAGAATCGAAAGAGTTCACATAAATGTCCACTCCCATATTGTTCATAATGCTACCCCAGCGTGTTGCTTGCCCGCACTTCTCTTTCCTTATATTCCCTGACCGCTATTTCTTTGGAGAGCGAGCCCAATATCAGATGAATCATTTGGAGCTCGTCTTCCGCGAAAGGTATCGAAGCTTCTTCCCTATCCGCAAACCCGATAAATCCGATAATCTTGCCTTCGGAATCTTCGAATTGCCTGATTAGCAAAGAATCCACTCCATAAAAATCCAGAATATCAATATCAGACAAAGAAATATTCTCACCCTTACTGGCATAGAAAGGTCTCTTTTTAGCCTCTATACGACCAGAATGTTGTGTAGTCATCTCTCCCATTTCAAAACGAGGTCTCAGGGTGCCACCTTCATTTCCGATGGTTTCCTTCAAAAAGAAATAGCGGAAGCCATCCGTTTGATAAACAAACCCTTTCTTGAATCCATAGTAATTACAAATGTCTATCAACGACTTCGTGATTTTCCTTTCAATAGATTCATGGCCATTCAACCGTTCTAAAAACTGAAGTAGAAATACACTTAAACTTTCCTTGCTTTTGGTCATATAGTCTTTAGTTCCTTAAGTTTAGACTACTCGGAACGAATTCTCGTTTTTTCCTCCAAGCATTCAAGCCGCTAATATACAAACTTTTAAAGACAATAGAGCATTTTTTACCAAGTTTTTAAATATTAAATATTTTCCTTTTCACACAAAGCAAGATAAAGGGAAGCCTATTTTATTTTACAAGTACTTCAAAAGCATATACAACTTTCAATCATAGTTTTCGTAGCGCGAACGCAACTTTGCCGGACTTTTGGATGACGGCTCCGGCTTCCCGGAACCCGACTTCTTTTGCCCGGATTGCTGGACAGGTCGAGGTCTTTCGGGACGGTTATTATTCCGCTTGGGCTTTTCGGCAGATACCACCGCCTTTTGAGTGCTTCCGGTTGGTTCGACCGGTCTCTTTCTGTCCTCCCGCCTTCTATTGTTCTGAGGTCTTCCTCCCTGAGTGCGGCTTTGCGATTTGGGTGCAACGTTTGGGGTAGCAGAAGAAGTAGTAGGAGAAGCGGCAGGCTCTCCCAAAGAAGGCAAATTGTGCTTTTGTTGCACCAGCTTTATACCCGTAAGTTTCTCTATCTCACGTAACATGGGGGCTTCTTCGCTTGAGCAAAAAGCAATGGCACGTCCTTCGCAACCCGCACGTCCAGTACGTCCGATACGGTGCACGTAGGTCTCCGGAACATCAGGTAAATCAAAATTGAGAACCAGATCCAGACCTTTTATATCGATGCCCCGGGCAGCAATATCCGTAGCAATAATCACATTGGAGCGCCCTTCCTTAAAGTTGCTCAACGCACGTTGGCGGGCATTTTGTGACTTGTCTCCATGTATGCTTTCGCAAGCAATGCCACGACGAGACAGGTAGCGGGCAATGTTATCCGCTCCATGCTTGGTACGGGAGAAAACCAGCACCTGATGGCCTGCCTCTCCGAGCAACAATTGAGCCAATAATTCTTTCTTCTGAGGTTTCTCTACCCGGTAGACGGACTGGCTGATAATCTCCACAACACTGGATGCCGGAGTTACTTCCACACGCGCCGGATTGTGCAACAAACTCTTGGCAAGACGGTCGATACTATCGGGCATGGTGGCCGAGAAGAAAAGGGTTTGCTTCTTGGGCGGGAGCTTGGGCAAGAGGCGTTTGACGTCATGGATAAATCCCATGTCGAGCATACGGTCGGCCTCATCAAGAACGAAGTGGCGAACATCGTCGAGGCGGATAAAGCCTTGCGACATCAGGTCGAGCAAACGTCCGGGAGTAGCCGTCAGGATATCCGTCCCGGCACGAAGCTCATCGGTTTGCGACTTTTGTTTCACTCCGCCGAAGATAACCGTGTGGCGCAAGGTCGTATAGCGTGTATAGTCCGCCAACGATTCATCAATCTGAATCGCCAACTCCCGGGTTGGGGTCAGGATAAGCGCACGGATGCTACGCGGAGCACCTTTGCGTTGGGGCATAGGAGCGGCAAGCAATTGCTCGATGATGGGTACGGCGAAAGCGGCGGTTTTGCCGGTTCCGGTTTGCGCCAGTCCCAACAAATCACGCCCAGTCAGGGCTTCGGGTATAGCTTGTTCTTGGATAAGTGTAGGGGTAGAATAGTTTTTTTCGAGGAGCGCACGGCACACCGGCTCCGAAATATTCATCTGTTTAAATGTCATCATTTCTTTTTATTACGGCACAAAGGTACGATTTTACAGGGAATTATCACTATATTTGCATGAAAAAGGAATCATGAGAGTACATCACATCGCCATCTGGACCTTCCGCCTGGAGGAATTAAGGAACTTCTATATCCGGTATTTTAGCGGAAAGAGCAACGAAAAATATATCAACCCCAAGAAAGGTTTCGAATCATACTTCATCTACTTTGATGAAGGTCCGTCATTAGAATTAATGAGCCGCACGGACGTGCAAAACACTCTGATAGAAGAAAACAGGTTAGGGCTCACCCACTTCGCCCTTGCCTTTCAAAGCAAAGAAGATGTACTCAAGACTACTGAACAACTCCGGGCAGACGGTTATACCATAGCCGGAGAACCGCGCACTTCAGGCGATGGTTATTTCGAAAGCGTCATTCTTGATCCTGACGGTAACCGCGTAGAATGTGTCTATCGGAAAGAAGAAACTTCGGAAGAACCCGACGCCCCAATTGAAACGGAACGGTTGCTACTACGGCCCTTCGTGGAGAGCGATGCAGAGGCCCTCTTTGCCTGTTGCCGAAACCCCAACATAGGGAACAATGCGGGTTGGCAACCTCACGCAAGCCTGGAGGAATCACGGGAAGTACTTCGTTCCGTATTCTTATCCCAGAAAGGAGTATGGGCCATTACCCTGAAAGACAACGGGCAATTGATTGGCTCCATCGGCATCATCGCCGACCCCAGACGCGAAAACCCGCAAGTACGTATGCTGGGATATTGGCTCGACGAGGCTCAATGGGGAAAAGGCTATATGACGGAGGCGGTAAAAGCGGTACTAAACTACGGTTTCGGCACGCTAAAACTAAGTCTTATCACCGCTAACTGTTACCCCCATAACGAGCGCTCTCAACAAGTATTGAAACGCCAGGGCTTTGTGCATGAGGGTACGCTTCATCAGGCCGAAGTGACTTATGACGGACATGTATATGACCATCAATGCTATTACCTGACAAATCCGAAACATCAAAAATGAGTCTATAAAAGGGAAAAATAAGATTTACATTCATATAGTCTTTTTTTAAGACATCATAAATTCAGCGTTACGATACAAACGAAGTTAATTCTCACATTTTTATCCATTTGTGTGGGAATTCAAAATAATCGTGTAACTTTGCGAATGAGATTTTCTTTAGAATCTCCACTGGTAACGGATATAGGCGCGTGCTTTTATGACAAATAATATAGCTCAAAAAAATGACTCTATGAAAAAACGATATCGGATACTCAAAAGGGTATCTGTCATTTTAATTCTCCTTGCTCTATTTACAAAGATGCATGCGCAAAAAGTGCAATATACCCAATACCACCACATCCTCACACACTCTTACGAACAGTTGTTACCCGTTTACAAGAACCTTAATAAGATTCTGAATACAGAAATCAATGCAGAAGAGACTTCGCAGGAGGACTACACCATAATCAAAATACCTTTCCGCATCGAGCATCACAAAACTCTACTTATCGGTATTTTTACCCTGGGCGCCTTTGCCATTTGTTTTTTCATCCTATATCCGTTGTTCCTCTATTTCAGGGAGTCAAAACGGAAACGTGCCACCCAAAGGGAATTAATCAGGGGAAAAGGAATTGCTATCATTATCACTTGAAAAGAGCGATATCTATGCCTGGAAATATGTGGAATCCACCAACACCTTCTCATGCGATAAAGAATTCTTTGAGCATCTGGACATGCCTTTCCGCACGTTCACTCTACAAGAGATGACCGAGGCCATACACCCGGAAGACCGAACGGATGTGCTGACCACCTTCTTCCGGGTAAAGAGCCAGGAAGATTCAAAAGCACATACTCAATGCCGGTGCAACTTCAATGGCAAAGGGTACATCTGGTACGAACTTCGCTATGTCAACCCCACGAAAGCCATGGCGGAAACCGCCTCCATCATAGGGTTGGTGACCAATGTGCAACACTTCAAAGATAAAGAAGAAGAGTTGATGAAGGCCAAAGACCTGGCGATAGAGGCAGAACTTAAGCAATCATTCCTCGCCAATATGAGCCATGAGATACGCACACCGCTCAATGCAATCGTAGGCTTCTCCAACCTATTGGTCAGTGAAGATGACTTGTCCGATGACGAGAAAGCGGACTTTATCAATACCATCAATAGCAATTGCGAACTTCTTCTAAAACTCATAAACGACATATTGGAATTATCCCGTATCGAATCCGGCAAAATGGCTTTCTCTTTTTCAACTTGCAACCTGAATAGCTGCGGGATTGACAATATGTACATGACTCACTCCTTATTGATACCCAAGGAGATTGAGTTCATAAAAGAAGTGCCCGATGCCACCTTCTTCATCCATACGGACGTGAACCGGCTTAGTCAGATCATTACCAATTTCCTGAACAATGCTGCCAAATTCACCAAGTCGGGATTCATAAAACTGGGATATGAGATAGACTTCTCGAACTATGAAATTTCCATCTATGTGGAAGATACCGGAAAAGGCATTCCGAAAGAAGAACAACGGATGATATTCGAACGTTTCTACAAGCAAGACGAATTTGTTCAGGGCACCGGCCTGGGGCTTTCCATAAGCATGGTCATAGCTGAAAAACTGGGTGGAAAAATCTCCGTTAGCTCCGAGGCCGGAAAGGGAAGCCGGTTCACCTTCACCCTACCCTACCATAATGAGAGTGAAGAACTTTTCTCCGTCGGATAATATATAATCAGAAAGCACGGCACCATGATACGCTTATTATAAGAAATGAGTATCTTTGCGCCATTATGTTGCACCGTTTCAAGACTTCCATAGCAAATATTCCACTTCCGGAAAGGTTTACTTATCCTTTCTGCTACACTCCCCATCCATTATGCGTGATGGCGGCGGAAGAGGTGCAACACTATCTCAACCGGCAACATGAATGGAAAGAAGAACTAAGTCGGGGGAAGATGTTCGGAGTACTGGTGGTGCAGACCGGAAATGGGGAGATTGGTTACCTGGCCGCGTTTTCGGGCATATTGGCGGGGAAGAACCAACACTCCTACTTCGTTCCGCCCGTATATGACTTGTTGCAACCGCAAGGTTTCTTCAAAGTCGAAGAGGAAAATATCTCCGCCATCAACCGGCGCATCAAGCATTTGGAAGAGGACAAGGAATACACTTCTTTGTTGTCCGAGCTCACCCGGACCCACCAACAAGCCCGGGAAGCACTGGACATAGCCAAACAACAATTAAAAGAAGCGAAAGAGAAAAGAGAATTGCGTAGAAAGGAAGCCGGACTCACTACCGAAGAAGAAGCCCGCCTGATACGCGAAAGCCAATTTCAAAAAGCGGAATACAAACGGCTGGAACGTTCCCTGGAAAGAAAAAGATAGCCGCTTTGCAAGTGGAAATCAATAACCGGGAAGAACTAATTCAAGAGTTGAAGGTGGAACGCAAAAGCCGTTCTGCCGCCCTGCAACAACAATTATTCGGGCAATTCAGAATGTTGAACTACCGGAAGGAGGTGAAAACCTTGTGTGATATATTCAGCCAAACCGTGCACAAAACTCCTCCCGCCGGTGCCGGAGAATGTGCCGCCCCTAAATTATTGCAACAAGCCTATCTGCATGGCTGGAAGCCCATTGCTATGGCAGAGTTCTGGTGGGGCAACTCTCCCAAAGCCGAAATCCGCCATCATGGTTATTATTATCCCGCTTGTAAAGGTAAGTGCGAGCCTATCTTGCAACACATGCTTCAAGGGTTGGAAGTAGAAGAAAATCCTATGCTACAACTTCCGGAACAGGGCTACGGGAAATTAAAAATAGTCTATGAGGACAAATGGTTATTGGTAGTCAACAAGCCTTCCGGAATGCTCTCCGTGCCCGGTAAGGGTGAAAAGGAGTCCGTATATAGTCTGGCAAGGCAACTCTATCCGGAAGCCGACGGGCCGATGATTGTGCACCGGCTGGACATGGCTACATCGGGACTTTTAATCGTTGCCAAGAATAAAAAGGTGCATCAACACCTGCAAGCCCAGTTCAAGAATCATAGCATCCGAAAGAAATATATAGCCCTGCTCGACGGCATCATTCCCCAAGATGAGGGAACCATCGAGCTTCCCATCTGTCCGGATCCGCTGGACCGCCCCCGGCAGGTGGTGGACATGGAGTACGGCAAACCCGCCATCACTTATTATCAGGTTCTTGAACGGAGGGACAAATGCACACGCATAGCTTTTCATCCGCATACAGGGCGCACTCATCAGCTCCGTGTACATGCCGCACATCCGTCAGGTCTGCATTGTCCCATCATAGGCGACGAGCTTTACGGGAGAAAGGATAAACGCCTCTACCTGCATGCCGAGTCCATCGAATTTACCCATCCCGCCGACGGACGGGTCATCCGTATCACGGAAAAGGCTGACTTCTGATGATTGCTTCTTCTCTTTTTCTCCTTCACAAGAGAGAGTCAAAAAGCCTATATAAACTGACAAATAGCTTAGGAATTGAGCCTTTTCATTCCCATCATATCCGGATTTTATTCCCTATTTTTGCAAACGGATAAATCTATCCGATCAAGCACTATTAACCAACTAATGATTAAAACCATGAAATTCGTAACTTTAGCATGTAGTTTACTTTTCTGCCTGTCCTCTTTCGCACAAGAGAAATTTTCCTGACGGAACTCCTATTCCCGACTGGTTCAGACAAAACGAAATCGTAAATATTGAAACACTGGGTGACAAGTACAAGATTACAGACTATAGCGTTGTAAAATGATAGCACCCTGATTCAAACAGAAAAGATTCAAGCGGTCATCGACCAGGCTTCGTCCAAAGGCGGTGGCGTAGTCATCATTCCTAAAGGTACTTACCTGAGTGGTGCGCTTTTCTTCAAACCGAAAACCCATCTTTATCTGGAAGAAGGAGCCGTACTGAAAGGTAGCGATGATATCAGCAACTTCCCTATAATCAATACCCGCATAGAGGGGCAATCACTCAAATACTTTGCCGCACTGGTTAATGCCGACAAAGTAGATGGTTTCACCATTTCCGGTAAGGGAACCATCAACGGTAACGGTCTGCGCTATTGGAAATCTTTCTGGTTGCGCCGTTCCGTCATTCCTAAATGTACCAATATGGATGAGTTACGTCCACGACTGGTGCACGTTTCCAATAGCGATAATGTACAGATTTCAGGAGTACGTCTCATCAATTCTCCGTTCTGGACAACGCATATTTATAAATGTAATAATGTGAAATTGCTGAATTTATACATCTTCTCTCCGGCAGCTCCGGTCAAGGCTCCCAGCACGGACGCTATTGATATTGATGTATGTAGCAATGTATTGGTTAAGAATTGCTATCTCTCGGTTAACGATGATGCCATTGCTCTGAAAGGCGGAAAAGGCCCGTGGGCTGATAAGGATTCCAACAACGGAAGTAACACTAACATTATTATAGAAGATTGTACGTATGGTTTCTGTCATAGTGCACTGACTTGTGGTAGCGAATCTATTCATAATCGTAATATTATCCTCCGCCGTTGCACAATCAATCAGGCAAGCCGCTTGCTATGGTTGAAAATGCGTGCCGACACTCCTCAGAATTACGAGTATATCCTCGTTGAAGACATCAAAGGAAATGCCAAGAGTTTCCTCTACGTCAAGCCGTGGACACAATTCTTTGACCTCAAGGACCGGAAGGATGTTCCGATGTCCTACTCAGACCACGTGACGATGCGTAATATTGATTTCGATTGTGATGTATTCTTCAACGTAAGTGCATCCGAACAATACAAATTGTCAAATTTCAAGTTCGAGAATCTGAATATCAAGGCGAAGAATGGAGATTGCGATAAGTCGGTGATCTCATCGTTTGAATGGGATAATGTGAAGGTGAATCAATAAAGGATACGCGGACGACGCGGAATAAACGGACGAACACGGATTTTAGTTCATTATGAAAAATCCGTGTTCGTCCGTTTATTCCGCGTCGTCCGCGTATCTATATTATTCTACACGCTATTCAAAGCTACGCAACAACTTTATTTCTTCCGCCCAAAGCGTTTCATCCGGTGTTTCCAGAATAACAGGCATGTTGTCGAAACGTTCGTCTTTCATGAAACGCTTGAAGAAATCAATTCCTAACAAACCTTTCCCGATGCTATCATGGCGGTCTACATGGCTACCCAACGCTTTCTTCGTATCATTCAAGTGAATGCCCCGCAAATAATTGAAGCCAACCACCTCGTCGAACTCACGGAATACTTTATCATATTCCCCTACAATATCATAACCTGCCGAATAGGTGTGGCAAGTATCCAGGCATACCCCTACACGTGATTTATCTTCTACCCGGTCGATGATATGCTTCAATTGCCAAAACTCATTACCTACATTGCTACCCTGCCCTGCCGTATTTTCAATAACGGCCGTTACTCCCTTCGTTTTGCTCAATGTAATGTTGATGGACTCGGCAACCTTATCCAGACATTCCTCCACCGAAATCTTATTAAGATGGCTTCCCGGATGGAAGTTCAGGAGTTGCAAGCCTAATTGCTCACAACGTTGCATCTCATCCAGAAATGCGGCACGGCTTTTCTCCAATCCTTCTTCTTCCGGATGCCCCAGATTAATCAGATAGCTATCATGGGGCAGGATATAGCGGGCATCAAAAAGAGAATTTCTCACAATTGCCCTCGAACTCGCGGATGCTTTCCTCCGTCAACGGTTTGGCTACCCATTGCCGTTGATTCTTTGTGAACAAGGCGAATGCATTCGCACCTATCTCATGGGCATTAACGGGAGCTATTTCTACTCCACCACTTGCACTCACGTGCGCTCCAATATATTTTTTCATATCTGTTCTTTTTATATGATGATTAAAAACGGAAGCAAGATAGAGAAAAATCCGAAGATGGCAAAATCAATTTAGAGTGCACACGTCCCTTCTCCGGCATAATCCTTTCCTGTTTTTCCATTATATTCAGGATGTCTTTCCAGCCAAACCACGGCATAAGAGCAGGTTGCCACCGGCACCAATCCATTGGCTAAAGCATAGTCATAGGCCGCTTTTACCAAAGCAGAGGCAATGCCCCTTCCGCTGATTTCATCGGGAACAATCGTATGGCGCACATCCAGCGCACCATCAGTGACATGATACATCAGACGGGCAGTTTCCCCATCCACCGTTGTCTGAAAAACTTTTTTCTCGGGATAATGTTCTATATTCATAATCTGTTTCCTTTATTGGGTGAATAAATAAATAACAAGACTCTCTATATTAAATAACAGATTTCAGTAACTTTGTATCGAACACTTCTAAAAAAAATCTTATGGACAATCATCTTCTCTCTCACGCCATCGCCCTCGCCACCGAGGCTCATAAAGGACAAAAAGATAAATACGGACAGGAGTACCTGCACCACCCCATCCGCGTCATGAATATGGGACGTAACCTGAAAGAAAAGATTGTCGGCATCCTCCACGATGTAGTGGAAGACACGGAATGGACGTGCGAAGACCTGAAGAAAGAGGGTTTCCCGGATGAAATCATCGAAGCCGTGCGGTGCGTCACGAAGCTATCCGATGAAGAAGACTACGAGGAATACATCGGAAGATGCGCCACCAATCCCCTCGCGATTGCCGTTAAGATTCACGACCTGACGGATAATATGGACGTCCGCCGTATGCCCTGCATAGGGGAAAAAAAGAAATCAGCAGATTGAAGAAATACCTGAAAGCCTATCACCGCCTGATGCCTTTCTATATGAATCATTGATAATATATGCGTCGTTTTTCATGAAATAGTTACCTTTGCGGCATGAAACAGGAACTAAAGGAAAATCAGGGAATACCGTCGTCCTTACTTTGGACACTCGCCATCATTTCAGGAGTAACGGTGGCCAACATATACTACAATCAACCCTTACTGAACCGTATCAGCCGTGATCTGAACATCAGCGAGTTCACCGCCAATCTGATAGCCATGTTCTCGCAGATAGGCTATGCGCTCGGATTGCTTTTCATCATTCCATTGGGCGACTTATACCGCCGAAGGAACATCATCCTTGTGAATATCTCCGTGCTAATGGTCTCCCTGCTCACCATTGCCCTGGCTCCCAACATCCACCTGATACTTTTTGCCTCCCTGCTGACAGGTGCATGTTCCGTCATTCCGCAAGTGTTCATGCCTCTTGCGGCGCAATACTCCACTCCCGAAACCAAAGGGAAGAATGTAGGCATCATCCTTTCGGGATTGCTGACCGGTATTCTGGCTTCGCGCGTAGTGAGCGGTATCGTAGGCGAATACATGGGCTGGCGTTTCATCTACTTCGTTGCCGCCGGACTGATGATTGTCTGCCTCATCGTCATCATCAGGATACTTCCGGACCTCCCTTCCAACTTCCAGGGGACATACTTCGGCTTGATGAAATCCCTGTTCTCCTTAGTCAGGAAATACCCCCAACTACGCATCGTTTCGCTACGTGCAGGTTTTTCATTCGGTTCCTTCCTTGCCATGTGGAGTTGTCTGGCCTTCAAGATGGAGCAAGCACCTTTCTTTGCGGGAAACAATATCATAGGTATGTTAGGCCTTTGCGGCATAGCCGGAGCACTGACGGCATCGTCCATCGGCAGATATATACATATTCTCGGAGTGAAACGGCTTACTTACATAGGTTGTACGCTGATTATCAGTGCATGGATCACCCTGTATGTGGGGCAATACAGCTATGTAGGCATCATAGCCGGTATATTATTGATAGATATAGGGATGCAATGCATTCAGCTTAGCAACCAGACAAGTGCATTCGCCCTTTGTCCGCAAGCCTCCAACCGCATCAATACGATTTTTATGACTACCTACTTCATCGGAGGTTCCACGGGGACTTTCCTTGCCGGAACTTCGTGGCAATATTTCGGTTGGACGGGAGTGATAAAGACAGGTATTTTGCTGACGAGTTGCTCGTTGGTTATCAATATCTTTGCTAAGAAATAGATTCTTTCAAGATTTCCCAACCACATGCCTTGAGGTCGACGCATCCGTTTTTTCTGAAAGCGACACCTTCCTTTTCCAACAGTTCGCGTTGTTCCGTCCAGCAAGGCGCCAGTCTTCCCTGGCTGTTTACCACTCGATGGCAAGGGAGATTCCGCTCTTCGGAAGCGTTGTGCATAGCCTGTCCCACCATGCGCGAACACTGGGGGCGGCCTACAAGGTAGGCGATTTGCCCGTACGTCAGTACGCGCCCCGAAGGGATGGAGGCGACTACGCTATACACTTCATTTCGGAATGATACCTGATCCATAACGGCTGATTAAATAACTTCTTCGCACACCCGCATTTCCATACCTTTATATACAACCACAATCTTGTGCAACTGGGTGTTGCCGATGGCACGCTTCACCGTATCCGTATCGGCGTAGCGGTTGGCTTGGGCGATGGCTTCCTGACGGAGTTTTTCCACAAGGGTTTCGGGGTCTTTGTACTTGGCATATTTCAGTTCCACGATGTAGCTGTGCGTCATGTCGGAGTAGATGTCCAGCATCGGGCAGAGGAAGATGTCTACATAGCCCGCTTGCGTGTCCTGTTCGGAGATGGGGCGGTAGAAGCGGTTCTGCGCGGTCATGGCAAGGGTGAAGCCGTGAACAAAGAACTCGCCCTTCTGCTTGTCGCGTTGCGAGGCATACGTCTTCAGGCAGTCGGCAATGTAGCCGAAGTAGGCTTGCCAGTCGCCATCATAAGCGAGTTGGCTTGCCAGTTCACTCTTTTCATAGCTGCTGAAACTCAGGTCTGCATCGTTGTAAGTATTCAGTAGATAAGTATAGAGTTGCTCCTGAACCACCAGGTTGGGGATGGTCAGTTTGGTCTTTCCTCTATGCATTCCGCTGATGGTGAGCATGCCGAAATAGTAGAGCAAGCTCACGAAGTTGTCGGGGTTGGTGATGCTGGCGGCAGGAAATCCTTTCTTCAGTTCGCCGGTGATGAAGCCCTGACTCACAAGAGTTTGGATGACGGAAGCATCATGGGCAAACTCTTTGTCTTTGCGGATGAGCATACGCAACTTCTCATAGTCGATGCGGATGTTGTCTTCTATCATATCTTCCGGGACATAACCGCCCATGATGTAGTTCTTTACGAAATAAAGCACCATGTTGGAGTTGTACATCGTGGTTTCACCGTAGCTTTTCTGTGCGAAGCAATAGTTGTCATACCACGGCTTCATGATTTCTATCAACTCGTCAACGGTGTGATTGAAAGGGCTGGTGGTTGAATAGTAGGTCAACATCTCCCGCACTTCCTCTTCCGTGAATCCCATCATCTGGTTGAACTCCGGCGTGAGGGAATAGTTGGTTCCGATGTTGAATCCACTGGTGAGGTCGTCCATCGTCACGGGGCTTACACCCGTGATGAAGCAACGCTTGATGCTGGAGTAAGTTCCCGCTTTCACTTTGTTGAAGAAAGCACGCAGGTAACCTTCGCCATGCGTTTCGTTGGTATAGCGGTGCAGGCTTTCGGGGTCGGCGAGGATGGCGTTGGTGAAGTGGTCGTACTCGTCGATGAAGAGATAAATATCCCGCCCGGCACGCTCGCACTCATGATAAAGGAAGTCGAACTGGTTGACAGCTCCTTCTATTGCGTCCAACTTTTTTCTTTGATGCCTTGCGGCAGAAGGTCGGCATACACCTCACAGAAGAAGTCGAAACAGATTTGGCAATGCGCATCCAGTCCTTTGCGGTAATTGTTCAACTCGCCGATGATGCCGGAGAAGTTGAGGTATAGCACCAGATAGCTGTTGCGGTCCGGTGTGGGATGCTGCCCGATGTAGAGGTCACCAAAGAGTGCCTTAAACTGGTCGCGGGTGCGCACGTCGTAGTAGTGTTGCAGTAGGTTCAGCGTCAAGCTCTTGCCGAAGCGGCGGGGGCGGATGAAGAAGAAGAAGCGGTCCGCCTCCTCTATCATGGGGATGAAGCGGGTTTTATCCACATAATAATAATTGTCGAGGCGAATATCCGCGAAGTTCATCATGCCGTAAGGGAGACGTTTTCTGCCGGGTACTATGTATTTCATTGGGTCCATAATCTGTCCTCCTGCTTTGTTTTTTTATTTAAGCCGTTGCTTTATGATACTTAATGTAACAAAGATACAGGTTTATCCCCAATATACAACAAACCCGATATAAAATAGTTATTCATGCCAATCAGTAGTTGAAATTCATATTAACCTAGTTAATTGCAGTTTGTTTTGGCTACCTTTGCGGCCGCAATATCAATCACTAAAAAAATGATAACAAGAACAATGAATCCCTTCGCACTTAGAAGGGAGATGCAAAACGATATATTTGAAAATATAGTTCCTTATCTCAAAAGAAATTATGATTCTAAAATACGCAGGGCGATTATTAAAAGCCTTCATTTGCCGATGATATTTAATCCGATTCACTATTTCAGCAAGACAACAAATAACGATTGGTTCATATTCTATTATGCAATAACCAAAAAGCTGGCCGAGGATGCCGCGTGTATCGCTATATCCCAGGTGCAAACCGAAGAAGGAACTTATGTTTACGAATATATTGTTGCACGCGAGCACAACATTTATATTTTTCCTCCTCATTTTTTCTCCCGCTATCATTCAAGGTTTTTAAAAGGAGCCGCGATTGGCAAACAAGAGCTTATTAACCAATATATAAAAAATAGTTATATAGGCATTATTTTTATCTCAGAAACAGGGCGGGAAAAATGTGCATTAAGCTTTCAAGACGGATATGCAATCGGAGACATTATTAGTCGGAAAGAACGTATTTTTATGTTCAAGACGTTTATCTCTAAAGATTTACTGAGAAAAGATCAAAAGTTTGCGAAGGCATACGACCAACTTCAGGAACAAAATCTAATGAATTACATTATGAGCTTAGAGAACCCTAATGAATTTTTGCTTAACGAATACAGCTCTTACCTGAACTCAAAGCTATAAATGCAAATTGGCACATTAATCACATTAGCACATTTGGTTCATAACTGCGTAAAAATGAATCAAACAAATAATCGCTTCCCGACACGTTGGAAACAGAAATTATGCTTACCTTTGTACGTAAGCAGAAAAAAACATAAGTTATGGTACAGAAAGACAAATATATACGTTTTGATTGGGCGGTGAAGCGTTTGCTACGCAACAAAGCCAACTTCGGCGTGCTCGAAGGTTTCCTCACCGTGTTGCTGGGCGAGCCTATCCGCATCGTCGAGATACTGGAAAGCGAGGGCAACCAGCAACGTGAAAACGACAAATTCAACCGTGTGGACATCAAGGCACGCAATAGCAAGGACGAAATCATCATCGTTGAAGTGCAGAACACGCGCGAGATATACTACTTGGAGCGCATCCTCTTCGGCGTTGCCAAGGCCATCACGGAGCATATTGAGCTGGGAGAACTTTACTCCCAAGTGAAGAAAGTGTACTCCATCAGCATTCTCTATTTCGACATTGGCAAGGGCAACGATTACTTGTACCACGGTCAGAATTCCTTTGTGGGCGTGCATACGGGCGATTTTCTGGAGGTCACCACCAAAGAAAAAGACGCCATCGTGCGCAAACTTCCTGCCGAAATCTTCCCCGAATATTTTCTGATTCGTGTGAATGAGTTCAACAAGGTGGCCGTCACCCCGCTTGAGGAGTGGATAGAGTATCTGAAGACCGGCATCATCCGCCCCGATACGAAAGCTCCCGGACTGGAAGAAGCACGCCGCAAACTGATTTATTACAATATGGACAGGGCGGAACAACTGGCGTATGACGAACATATCAATGCCGTAATGATTCAGAATGATGTGCTGAGTACGGCGGCAGAGGAAGGTAGAGAGGAAGGTAGGCAAGAAGGCAGAGAGGAAGGTAGACAAGAAGGTAGAGAGGAAGGTAGACAAGAAGGTAGAGAGGAAGGTAGACAAGAAGGCAGACAGGAAGGAAGACAAGAAGGGCTTGCAGAAGGGCTTGAGCAAGGAAAGCAGGAGAAAAACATAGAGAATGCCCGTACGATGAAAGCCTTGAATATCTCCTCCGAAGTCATCCACCAGGTGACGGGTTTAGCCATCAAAGACATAGAAGAATTATAAATAGCAAGATATTATTCATTTTCGTCTCGCCCGATTTTCGTTTTTTGAGAAGCAGGCGGGACGTTCTGTTTTCCAGCGTAGTTTTTTTACAAATGCCCCCTGAGTACCAACCCCCGATTCCCATTATTCTTAAACCTGTGTTCATAAAATAAGTCCGGTGACCGCTCCCGGACTTTTTCTCATCCCAGCGGATTTTCTTCAATCCCGCCATCGCCGCCATGCGACGGGTCCTGGTCTTCGGTGGTGGCTGAAAGTTCAATCCATTCCAGTTGTTCGCTGTCCACCAGGGCGCGGGTGTAGGCGCCGCTGCTGAGGCGGGTGCGTTCGGGGACGAACTCCACGCGGACGGCTTTCACCTGCTTTTCGAAGTCGAAGTCCTTGAGGTCCTTCACGCCGGTGGTGTCGAGCACATAGCGGAAGTAGCCCAGTCCTTTGATGTGGACGCTCTTGCCCTGGGACATGCGGGTGTGCATCACGCCTGCTATGTCGCCCAGTACGGCCTGGACGTCGGAGTTACTGACGGTGGAAATCTTCGCCAAATCCTTGGCGATGGTTTCCGTTTCCACGGGTTTGCCCTGCACGATGGCGCGGGGGTAGTAAACCGCTTGTTTCTGATTAAGCATCTTTTTCCAAAATGGCATAATTCTGATTGTTTTAAGTGTTAATAAATGAATAAAAAAATGAGCCGGAACCCGTTTTCCCGTGTCGCTGACTCGACGCGCTCTTGTCGCCGACTCGGGGCGGTCATGTCGCTGACTCGGGAATGCCTTGTCGGAGACACGGGAAAACCGGGGTACCGGATAGAAATAGAAGAAGAAAACAGGATTTGAAAATCCTTATACGCAATGACCGCCGGATGAAAAACATCCGGAGCGGCGCGGACTTCCTCACTATAGTTCGATACAGCTTTGCAGTTCTTCTTTTATCATCGGCAAGCAATCATCCGTAGAAGTCAATTTGGCAACTTCTATAAATCGAGGTGTAATCTTTATTTTACAGCCGCCGTTTTCTTCCACCAATTCCAAATCAATGATGTTGAGACGTGGCTTATCAATAGAACAGGCACAGCGATAACCGGAATATCCTGTTTTATTGGCCGGGTCCTTACGATTTCCGATATAAAGTGTCTGCTTCTCTATAGAACCAACGTGCTCATGGCCGAAGAAAGCCGTCACGATTTGTATTGGAGCTTTATCTAAAACATCTTTTAAAGCCTTTTTGTCGGCGTATGTCCACCATCTCTCCGGATTACCATGCGTATCACCGTTCACATCACATCCATAGTTGATATGGAACATGGGGATGCCCACCTTGTAATCATAACCTGGCTTGCATGCCATCGTCTGCATACTTGCATTGAGATAGTCCAAGGCGCCGAATGCATAGGTTCCCTCATCATGACCGTGTCCCGTATCTCCCGGATCAGTGCGGTTTGCATTGCCCGGCAAATTGTTTAGCATAAAAAATGCAACCAGCACTTTCTTTCCGTTCTTTTCCAGAGAAAAAAACCATGTGTAGTGATAACCTTTGTTCCCATAATTAGCTGCATTATCCGCAGTACTAATGCCGTATGGAAGAAACAAGCTGCCTTCCGCTATCCGCTTTTTGTTTCTTTGTTGAATATCGCCTTTCACATTCTCACCGCCAAACCCTGTCCATAAGTCGTGATTGCCCAGTCCGTCGGCAACGGGTATAGACTGTTCTTCCAGTCCGTCAATCAGATTTCCCCATATATCACGCACGGCAGGAAAATGTAGCGGATTAACATCCCCGGCAGGCGCCGTAGGGCAATCTAACAAATCGCCCGGCATGACGATAAATTCAGGACGTTTCTGTAAATTGATCAGCTTATCTACAACAGACGCTTGACTCCCACAATTAGTATCACCGAAATGATAATCGTTCATCACACCAAACCGACGGGCGGAGAGGCGGAAGAATTCAAATTTGTAACATCCTTTATCATTAACGAAGCCACTCTCTTTCTTGCCATTCTTCGACAATTGCAGATATTTCCCGCATGATACAAGCACGGCATAATCCATGCCGGAAGATGATGACGGGTAAATGAAATACCGACAAACAGCACCGGAATGCCGTCCGTCTTCAAGGTCGAAGACTTTTTGTAACTGTTCCTTTTCCCCGTCAATCGAGATAGTGACACGAAAATGTCCGTGAGCCGTCAACACATGAATACCTTTGGGCTTCATTTCATATTCATCGAGTCTGTAATAGTCATTGTCAGAAAGATTGTGATTCGTTTTATTCATAGCCTGCTTTCCCCATTCTTTCTTGTCCGTAGGTTCAACAGTGATTTCAATCTTATTGAAAGCTCTGTTTATCAGTTCTAAGTAACATCCGTAACTCATAATATTCTTTTTTAATGGTTTGTATTTTATTCTTTAGCACCTGCATTAACCTCCTTTCTGATGATGGCAGGTACTGATTTTATTGATTAATCTACTTATAACCAGGTTTATCACACCGTCCTGTGGCTGTGTGTCCTCCTTTCTTTGGCGGGACGGGGGTTAATAAATCGTTTTATTTCGCAGCTTCCGCACGTAGGCCGCTAAAAGGCCAGCACGGCACGGACTTTATAGGTATCGGCTTTGGGCTTCGTGTTATAGCCGGGGGGGGCAAGATTTACACGCCAGGCAACAGTCCCCGATTCGTTGCTGCTCCAATACTCCCCGATAAGCTCATTACCGGACGCCATAGCAATCTGGGGATTGATTTTATTGAGCATCTGAAGATTCTTGTAATAGTAGGTGGAGCCCTCCTCAGTATAATTTTTAGGCACACCGAAACACAGCGTGGCAAGCTCATTCTTGCCCGGTAAGAACCACCCGCTGCTACCTGCGGGCGCGGGGTGCTCGCCAGCATAAGTGGCTATCGCATTGTAGACAGGAAAGGTGGTGTCGTTATGCCGAGAGCCGTACAGTGCCATTAAACGGGATTTGCAATAACCGAAATCTGTATCGGATTTCCGTATTTCTTCCCAATCGGCCTGCTCTCCGGGCGTGAAGTCGTTGAATGATAAGGCCCAATCATAAGCATACTCAGTCTCCCCCTGTCCGGTGGCCCACTTCTCCTTCTGAGAGGCATCGTTCATCGCAACGACCATGCCGTGCACACACTCCGGATGGTCGCGCATCAGCAGGCGGTCGCCTTTTAGGCGGCCGGTCTGCGTCCAGTGTATCCCCTCGATTTCGCCCACCCAGAAGACTACGCCGAGACAACTCTTCCGTTCATCACGGGACAGCTTGCTAATTTCATCCCCGGGCAGGATGCTGCCGTCCTGCATATAGTAGTCACCCGCCTTTAACGACCGGAACTCTTCTTTTCCCGCCTCATTGTCGCCAACCTTGTGGACGGTGTATTTTCCGGGCTGAAGATTTAATTGGGAATAGTCAAAATTGAAAGTCTCCCGATTTCCCTTGTAGTAATACTCATACGGTCCCGGCTTAAAGATCGCGGGGTTTTTAGTATTCACCAGCAGGCGGGCCGTACAGGGGTTCTCCTGCCAATATGGATTTTCACTGAGCACCGCCGTGTAGCGGTAATAGCTCTTAGAAATCTCTTGGCCGTCTATCTTTTCGGTATAGGTATATTTCGTAGCAGGCACCTGAAGGATGAACAGAGACATACGGTGCTCCATCGCGAAGCTGAGCGTGTGGTTGCTATACACGCCACGGGCCGTCATCAGGTCGGAGGCGGTGTATTGGGCGTAGGTCCTCGGGTTGTTTTCAACAGGCCAAGCATTGACTACAGACTTAAAGAAGTCTTCATCGCTGGGCGATACCCCGCCGAACAAATATCTATCGTCCTGGTAAGGATAATAGGCATGATAACTCCTGTCGGGTGAGTATAAAAGCTGGGAAGTGCCGGCAGGCAGCGTCCACTTGCCTCCCTGTAGGGTAAGGCAGAGGTTCTCCACCTCCAGGGTTCCGTCCTTCACCACGTAGAGGCCGATGCGGTCGCCTTCGGTGAAGACGGTGCTGTAACCGCGTTCCTGGGCGCGGGTTTGTCCGGTGGCGTACATGCCGCCGTCGCTCACGGTGATGGTGAGGGGGCGGGCATCGGGGTCGGTGCCGGCAGGGGGCAGTTCGTCCAGTGCGTCGGACGTGCATGCCGCCAGCATCAGGATGAGGGCGCAGGCCAGGGATGCTGCCGGGGGAAATATGGAATGATGTTGTTTCATACGGTTTCTTTTTTATTGATGAATTTAGTTGTTACTGTTCTACTTGGCCGGATGCCACGTACCTCCTCCTTCTCCTTCCATGTCGATATTTTCGATACCTTCCGAGGTCACGGTGAGGCGGTACTCGTACATCTTGCCACTGAAGAAGTCCGCTTCGTCTGTGGCGGGGGTGTAGTAGAAGGTCTTTCCTCCGATGACTATTTTCACGAACTTCCGTTTCGACATATCTTGGGGAAGGAGCAGGGCGCGCACGGTGCGTACGTATCCGTCGGCGGCAGGGGTCACTTCGTTGGGGGTGATGCGGTCGATGCGGGGGGTCACTTGAGCTACGGTTCCATTGCTGAAATTGATACTCCCTCCCGTGCACGTGAGGTTTTCAAAGGTTACAGTGGCGCGCTGCAGTTCATCGCCGGTCACGCCGTTGCCCGCTTTGAGGTGTACCACCACTTTGGCTATGACGTGGCGGAAGACGAGGGTCTTATCGGGGGACGTTACGGCGATGCGGAGGTAGGGAGCAGCCATGCAGTCGCTATCCTGATATCCTTCATCTCTCTGGTCGGCCTGTACAGAGAATGAAACAATATTCCTCGACAACGGATATACCCCTTGAATCCCCTTTTCCTCATCCGGGCTTACCCAGGCTAAATTTACAATCAGCTTTCCATCGGAATCGACGGAGGAGTATACATCCTGAGCCGGCCCGGAGAAGCTAGAGCTAATCCACAGCCTCACCCTTTCTCCCCCTTCCCACCTGTTTTCGGTGGTAGCCCGTGTCTGGGCGTTGGCGGAGGAATATCCCTCTACGGCTGCGTAGAGTTCCAGCGGCACGCCGCCTTCGGGCCATGCCGCGTCGTCATCGCCTGTGCAGGCAGCCAAAACCAAGGCTGCCCACAGGTACATTATATATATTGGTATGTTCGTCTTCTTCATTTTTTTCTTTATATTTATTGTTTACGGATTACTCCTGAAATGCAGAACCTTCTACGGGTGCGCCTATGGTTTCCCAGTCCTTGATGTCGGTGTCCAGCGTCAGGCCGTAATAGTCCACGGTTATCTTATAGATGTACCGCTTGCCGCTTTGCAGCTCCAAGGCATCTCCGGCGGGGATTTTGTAGACGAAGTTCGTATTGTCCGCCAGCTTCACGCGGATTAAGACGGTGCCTGCGGTTAGTTCCTGGGGCACCACGATGGCTTCGGCGTACTGGAGATTGGTGGCGTTAAAGTCTGTCGTCACCACCGTGGGGATGGTAATCGGAGTGGCGGGGTTGGGGGCGGCGGCGAGGGCTATCATCGCCTGGCGTTCGGTCTTGTTACTCATGTCGGCGGCTTTCTTGGGGGTGAAGGTGGCCTTCAGGGCGGTGTTCTCCAGGGTCACGATGGCACCGGTGAGGTTGGGGGCACCGTTGCCGCGCTTCAGCACTACTTCTACTTTAGATAGCAAATGGTAGAAAGTGAGGTTCACGTTAGAGGCGGTGGGGGCCACGTTCCGCTTGGTGGAATAGAGCAGGTCGGAGGCGGCGTAGGCGGTTTTCGTGGTCTGGTCGGCCTTCACTTCGTGGGACACCGATGCGGGGAAGGCTTCTCCTGCCGGGCAGGGTTGGCATGGATGGCATAGATGTTCACGGGGTCGGGCGAGATGTAGTACATGTCGCTGGCGTAAGTGAAGCCGCCGGTGCCGTCGGCGGTGAGCAGGTTGTTCTGGTAGAGGGGGAGGTTGTTGTTGTCGTCCACCCAGGCAGATACTTGCAGGCCTGCGCCAAGCTGTGTGTCGAGGCCGTAGGAACGGGTCTGGGAGGTGATGCCGCTGGTGAGGCGGATTTCGCCGTTCCAGTTGTCGGTGGTTGCTTCGTTGTCGTTGTTGCAGGCGGCAAGCGCAAGGGCTGCTGCGGCAATGATTGATAAATTTCTAAGTTTCATAATCTTACTTTTTTTAGTGTTATTGATAATGATAAGTAAATGTTCATAATTAGTTTATATAATAATAGGTAACTAAATGATAATTTAGCGGGGTGATATGTGGAGTAACCTCATTCCCCTCCTCCAGTCGGAGGAGGGGTGCCCAAAGGGCGGGGTGGTAGGTGAAAAAAGAATTCCTTATTCTTATGATTAATAGGTATTTTATTGTTTTACCTACCACCTCCCCTACGGGTACTCCTCCTCCCAGGAGGAGGAGAATGGAGAGTACTTAATTCATTTAATTGTTCGTTTCCATTCCGGCCGAGCCGTCTTCGCCGTCCTCGCCGTTGCCCGGTGTCCAGTCGGTAATGGTGGCGGAGAAGTCGGCTCCGGTAGGCGTCTCCACTACTTTCCCGCCCAAGGTAAGGGGCTTCCGCTTGTCGGTGTTGAAGGCGGCAAGCTCCGTGGTGAGGTCGCTCGTGAGGTTCAGGGCTTCGGGGTTGCCGCCCGTAAAGCAGATGATGGCGTTCAGCTTCTGCTGCTCACCCGCTATGCCAAGCAGGCGCACGGTTGCCGCGTACTTCCCGGCATTGGCGCCGGAGGTTATCTTTGCGAACTGCAATTCCACGTTTGTGGGTGTGGCGTAGATGCCGGCGGAGAAATCCAGCGTACCTGCTACGCCCGACAGGTAGCCCTCGATGTGCTCTATCCTGTCCGTGGTACTGCCCGTAGGCTCGATGACGAGCGTCAGTTGCCGCACCTGCTGCTGCATCACGGCGGTAAATGTCTGCTCCGTATCGGGCTCTATCACGGCATCCACCGCATCCGTAAACAGCCAGCCGGGCATCTCCTGCACGAAGGGGCCCGCACCGTCCACATTGCCCGAAGCCCCGGCGACGGTGGCGGTGATGCCGGAAACAGTGATGTGCTGCGGTGTGTTGTAGATATGCAGGTGGTAGCTGCCCGGTTCAAAAAGAGATTCGAGCTGGTTGGTGGTGCCGGTGAGGGTGGCGGAATAGCCACCGGCTTCTACCGTATAGCTTGCGGGTGCGGTCAGTCCCTCGCCGATGCCGCTCCAGTCGGTAACGAGGGTAATTACCCCTTGCTCCGGGTGCGGGGTGTTGTAGATGGGGTCTTCCACGTCGCAGGCGGCAAGAGATAGCGCTGTGGCTGCTACGATAAGACATTGTCTGATGTTCCTTTTCATATGCGTTGGTTTTAGATGGTTTTACTTGTTGTTTCCGATAGTCCACACGAGGCTGATGCCTGCTTGTGTGGGGCCGGGGAAGTTCTTTGTTCCGTCTTGCTGCTTATGGATGCGCACGCCGTCGGTCATGCCGAAGCTGTCGTAGGCGGAACGGGTATAGCCCAGGCCGAGGTTGAAGTCGAGGGAGAAACTGCGGGAGAGGGATAATTGGTAACCCAGCGTCACGCCCGCATTCCATAGCTTGCCCTGATAGCCGGTGTCGCCTTTCAGCAGTTTGCCGGGCAGATACTTATATATGTTGTACTCGCCGTAGCTGCCGGAGACGCCTACATAGAAGCGTTTGTCGCGCAGCAGATACCACCGCACTTCGGGATTGACGAGCCACACTTTCTGCACTTTGCCGTGATTACCGCCCCACCAGGAGAAGCTGCCGTCGAGCTTGAGGCCGATGCTGTGGCTGATGCGCCATTCCACGCCAAGGGTGGGCAGCAGGAAGGCGTCATACAAGAGATTGGTGCGGAGGGAAAGGGATTGTTCTTTCCGGCGGATGGGCGTTGGCTGTTCCGGGGTTGCCGCTTCGCTCTTCGCTTGCCGGGCAGGCTTCTGGGCTTGCTGAACAGCTTTCTGTTCTTGTTGAATAGCTTTCTGCTCCTGCTGAACAGCCTTCTGCCCCTGCTGAACAGCTTTCTGCTCCTGCTGAACAGCCCTCTGCCCCTGCTGAACAGCCTTCTGCTCCTGCTGAACAGCTTTCTGCTCCTGCTGAACAACCCTTAAATCCGTGTCAGCCGCGTCGGTTAAATCTTCTTTTGCTTCGTTGATATCGACGGGGATGCACAGCGTCACGGTCACTACATTCCGCACTCCTTCTGCGTACTCCACGGCATGGTTGGCGGTCACGAAGCAGGCTTCCGTCACTCCTGCCCGTCCGATAAGTTCCGACTTCACCCGGTTGCTGCGCACGGCAGCCATGCGCCGATTCTCTTCGTCCGGAGCCTGTCCGGTGCAATATCCATCCACGCGCACCGGGGTGCTGCCCGAAAGAATGGCCTCCCGGTGTGCACGTAGCAGGGTCAGGAGTGCTTCGAGCTGCGCACCGTTGTCACGCCAGGGGGCGTAGAACGCATCTTTTCCTTGCACAAAGCGAAAGATGTAGAGACTGTCCGCCGCTTCTCCGGCGAAACTTGCCACTCCCGGCAGCAGCGCCAGGAGCAGAACCAGTAGATGTCTTTGTAAGTGTTTCATAAGTTTATCCTCATTTTAAATATCTTTTCGATAGTTTCCCTTTCCACCTGCATGCGTTCCAGTTCTTTAAACATACGGTCCAGTTCACGAAGGCTTTTCGCAATGCAGTGGTTGCACTTCCGTTCAATCTTCCGGCAATACAGGAAGAGGCAAATGGCTATCACCATACAAAAAATGAATGCCACAATAAGAAGGTACATGTATTCGTTCATCGCTCTTGTTCTTTAGAAATCATGCTGCAAAAGAAGCGATTTACGGATGAAACACTATTGCATTTTGTCCCGACTTTATTGCATTTTGTCCCAATTATACTGCAACACACCCTCCTCAGACACTTCTGGGGCATGTGGGCACAAAAAAAGCACGGATGGACCGTGCTTTTGATTTTTGGGGGATTGGTAAGTAGATGTTTATAATTTATTTGCCTGTTTCCTGTATTCCGCCGGACTGATGCCGTACTGTTTTCGGAACAGACGGTAGAAGGTGCTCGGGATATTGAAGCCGCAACTGAAAGCTATCGCCTCAATCGTAAGTTCGGGATGATGGTCGAGCATCTTGCGTGCCTCGTCCAGTTTCAGCATGCGCATATACTCCATGGGAGAGTTCCCCGTCACGGCTCTGACGGCGTCGGTCAGCAGGTTTTTATTGGTGCCGAGCGCGGAGATAATCTCGTCACGGTTCATCTCGGCATTAGAAAGGTTATCACCGGAAAGCAGATACTCGCGCAAACGGGCAACCAGCCGGTGCTGCTCAACGGTGGCGGCAGTATCGGATGTCTGCGGCAGGACTTCCGACGATGCGGTACTTTCGCAGGCTTGTGCCATTCTGGAGAGTTCTTCCGCCAACCTGTCCTGTTCCTTGATTCGCTCGTACAGCTTGCGGTTCTTGGTAGAAATAATCCGGTTATAGTAGAAGACGCCTGCCAGGAGCAACACCAAAACCAGGCAAATGCCAAGGGCAAACAAGAAATAATGGAAATTACGCTCTTTCTCGGCAATGTGCTTTTCCACCTCATACTGGGTGCGCAGTTCGTCAAAGCGGGCGTTGACTTCCACATTATTTATACTGTCGTTCGCCGCAATGATTTCGTCCAGCAGACTGAACGCTTCATCATTGCGCCCCGCCCGTGCCAGTATCTCCATCTTTATCTTACGCACGGCATTGAGGTTGAAAGCCGATTCCTGAACCTGTATTACGGCACTGTCGATAACGGCAAGTGCCGTGCGGTAATCTCCCCGCGACTGCAATATCAGCGCCTTTGCCCGCAGCAGTTCGAATTTCGACATGCTGTTGTTGACGCTACCTTCAAGTTTGGAGAGGTATATGCCCGCCTTGTCATATTCTTTAATATCTATATAGGTGTTCATCAGTGCCACATAAAGATTTCCCCGAGCTTCGGGCTGCACCCTGCCGGTGGCTTTCTCGAAGCGGGCGATGGCTTTTTCATATTCGGGCACCAGTTGCAGCAGCTCGTCATAGCGTGCCTGTGCACGAAGCGACACGCACAGGAAGGCATAGGATTGCGTCAGGATATTATCGTAACCGGAAACTTCCCACAACAGGCTGATGCTCTCCCGGAAGCAGTCTTCTTCCTCTTTCGGCCTCTTCTGCAGGTTATAGATGATGCCGGTGGCATAGAGTGCGGTTGCCATTCCTGCCTTGTCCTTGCGCTCCCGGGCACGGGTATACATTTTCCCGGCTTCGGCGGCCGCCAGTTCATAGTCTCCTTTCAGGTTGTAGGCAGTGATAAGCTGCATGTGTATCTGATAATAGAATTTCCACAAGTCGTGCCGGATATAAAAGTCGAGATAGGCGGGCGCCTTTTCTATGACTTTGTCGTGCTCGCTCCTGTTTATATAAGAGATAATCCTATTGCCGTACACCATTCCCTGCATTTGTGTGTTGCCTTGCCTGATGGCTTCGGCTTCCGCCTGCTCAAACAGCGTCATCAGCGTATCAATTTTCTGGTCATCGCCGGCTTCTGCCATATAGATGTAGTACAGTTTGTTGTAAGTCTGCAACTTATCAATGCCTTCCGCATGTTCGAGGGCATGACGTAAAGAGTCTTTCTGGTGTTGAAGAGAATTTTGTGCCGAAGCGGGCAGGATGAGTCCTAAAAGGAAGCTGTATAGAAGTGTTGTCAGGCAAGTTCTATATTTCATATTTGTTGTGTGTTAGTATAAATTTTGAATTCAGAAGTTACAAAACTACAGAAATTTATCGATTGACAGCCAATTAACACAAGAAAATTGTTGTTCAATAAGAAAAAAATCTGATTCATGTGAACCGGTTATTGACTGCATTTTATACTGTTATGCCACTTCACGTTGAAAACGGCCCTGAACATCTTATGAAAGGGGGGATAATCAGTATACGACTGAATGGCATTCAGTATACGACTGAATCAGGTTCACTACAGGACGCAACCCGCAACTATCGGTTCGCTTCATTTATTTGACAAGAAAAGAGAGGAGGTATTTGCCTGTCCCGTTTCAATTACCTATCTTTGGGGAATTTGAAAACAATTCAGTCAATACTATATGATTAATATCGTACCTATCTTAAAGAACAAGAAAGAATTCCTCGAACTCCTGCTTCTCGCAGACGAGCAGGAATCTATGATTGACCTTTATCTGGAACGCGGAGAAATGTTTGCCCTCTACGACGGAGACTTAAAAGCCGCCTGCGTAATCACCGATGAAGGAAACGGAACATACGAAATAAAGAACATTGCAACCTATCCGCACTATCAGCGCAAAGGGTATGGAACACAGTTGATAAAGTTTCTGCTGGAGCACTACAAAGACCGCTATCAGACGATGTTAGTGGGCACAGGGGACAGTACTTATACCATACCGTTTTATGAACGGTGCGGCTTCACCTACTCCCACCGGATACCCGATTTCTTCATCAAGAACTACGACCACCCCATGTATGAGGACGGAAAACAATTGCGGGACATGGTTTATTTAAAAATTAGCAAGAATGGATAATTCTTCTTCCAAAGGTTTCCCCTACCTTTGCATCAAAACATAGCAAATGAAGGAAGAAACCACATACGGACATCAGGAATTAATAAATCAAGTCATTGATTATATTCATACCCATCTGCACAAAGCATTGACTTTAGAAATGTTGGCGGCGGAAATGCACATGTCCGTATATCACTTCCATCGGCTTTTCAAATCCCATCTGCAAGAAACACTTTCGGCATACATCACCCGCCAAAGAATGGAAAGGGCTGTGATGTATCTGCAAACGCGAGATTTATCCTTGCAGGAACTCTCCGAAAAGATGGGATATGACACGGCACAATCTTTCTCAAAAGCATTCAAACGATATTTTGGCGTTTCTCCGGTGGCTTTCGGCAATACATTGACCTTTAACACTCCTGAAACAACTCCGATAGAGGATATTGCTTTTATCGGATTGGACGAACCGGAAGTCCTACTCATTTCCCCAATGTACATAGCCTATATCCGTATTATCGGTCCGTATGGAGAAAAAGAGAGTTACGAGCTCGGTTGGGGAAAACTTTGCGGATTTCTGAAGGAAAACAAGCTACAATCCAAAGCCACCCGCTGGTTTGGCATCAGCTTCGATGATCCGACTATTACAAAGAAAAAGCAATGCCGTTTCTATGCCTGCGCCTCCGTTGCGCAAAGAATAAAACCATCGGGTGCCATCGGAACATTGACGATAGAGAGTGGAAAATATGCAGTCTATACTTACAAGGGAAGCTATTCAGGTTTGCTTCGTGCCTATACTTATATTTATTCCAGAGAAAAAGGAAGATTGCGCAATGCACTCTCTTTTGAAGAATATGTAACGTGGTCGGACAATCCGGCAAAACAGATAACAAAAATCTATATACCAATACAAAAGAAATAATATGGAATTTATCACATTGAATCCAGATAATGTCATGAGCGAACATTTATGTTGCGCCATTTCTGATAAGAAGCACCAAACAGGTGTAAATGATAAGCGGAACTGGTTGTCCGAACGCGTAAAAGAAGGGCACGTCTTCCGCAAACTGGATGCACAAGGCAAGGTGTTTATCGAGTATGCCCCGCTGGAAAAGGCGTGGGTGCCTGTGACGGGGGATAACTATCTGTATATCTACTGCCTGTGGGTGGCAGGCAGCTACAAGGGGAAAGGGTATGGAGAAGCCCTGTTGCAATCGTGCATTGACGATGCCAAGGCACAAGGGAAATCGGGTATCTGTGTGCTGTCTTCCAAAAAAAGAAGAAGCCTTTCTTGTCCGACAAGAAATTTATGCTGAAATATGGCTTCAAGGTAGTGGATAGCATTAATGACGAATACGAATTATTAGCTCTTTCCCTTGACGGCAGCCAACCGCAATTTACGGCGGATGCAAGGAAACAGACTATTGAGAATAAAGAGCTGACTATATATTACGGCGTGCAATGTCCTTACATTCCCAACTGCATCGAGCAAATCTATAATTATTGTGAGAATAATCAGGTGCCTTTGCAGTTGATAGAAGTCGACACGCTGGAGAAAGCCAAGCAACTGCCTTGCATCTTCAATAATTGGGCGGTATTCTATAACGGGAAGTTCGAGACTGTACATCTGCTGAATGAAGGATTGCTAAAGAAATTGCTGCAATTGAAATAAGTAAAAAACAAAAAATCGTATCTTTGCGTTATCATGATTAATAAAGACGAGCAATATGGAAAAGCTAAATCAATATCATCGCCAGATTATAGCGAAGAAAATGAAATCCGTTGCCTACTGGACGAAGCATCCGATGTCGCGCGAGGAGTGCTTGAATCAATTCAAACGATTGCGGGAACAACGGTTGTCAAGGGAGTCCAAATTACAAATCTCGAAAGATTCGCAAGAGACAGAGGTTGCTGGATAGACGACATCAGTGCGCGAAGCCACCGACTCTGAAATTAACGAAGAACTTAACAAAATGGGATTTAAGCCGGAATTAGATGGTGAATACTTTTCAAACGGCAGATACGATATATTCGATGCTTTGCCCAACAATGTATTAGTGGGAAATGACGGGCATCTTTATTTCATCGATACAATCATTTACAAAAGTCAAGATGGTGGATTTGATATATATAGAAACCTATCTCCACGATATAAATAATAATACATCCTTAAAAATTAAACAATTATGGAAATGAAATTTTGCCAGAGTTGCGGAATGCCGCTGACATCCAATGAAGTTTGCGGAACAAATGCTGACGGTAGCCTCAGCGCAGACTACTGCACTTACTGTTATCAGAATGGAAAGTTCACTCAGGACTGCACCATGGACGAAATGATAGAACACTGTGCTCAGTTTGTTGAGGAATTCAACAAAGATTCGGAACAGAAAGTGACTAAAGAAGAGGCAATTGCCATGATGAAGCAAGAGTTTCCGAAGCTAAAACGCTGGCAGAATTAATTGCCAACATCTTGCCACCGTATTGACAACATTTTGCCAATGCGATGGCAAGAAAAGAAAAAAGAATAACTTGCCGAAGCATAAAAAAAGCCCGTAATAATGTCCCCCTTTACCAGGAAAAGCGTACTTTTACAACACAAATAAAAACGAATCCCGTTATGAAACAATTGACAGAAATGTCCGATGAAGAGTTAGGAACATTGTTTCCCATCATCTTGACTGAGCATAAGAAAGACTGGGCTAAATTATACGATCAGGAAGAAAGAATACTTTACGATACTATTGGCAAAAACATCTACCGCATTGACCATATAGGAAGTACTGCCGTCGAACAACTAATCGCAAAGCCAACCATAGACATATTATTAGAAATCAATGGTGAAACCAACACCAACGAATTAATCAAAAGTCTGGAGAGCATAGGTTATATTTATTCTCCACAGCCTCAAAAACCTGCCCCGCACATGATGTTCATGAAAGGATATACCCTACAGGGGGTTCAGGGACAGGCTTATCATATCCACGTAAGATATGCCGGACATTGGGATGAGCCTGTTTTCTGCCACTACCTCCAAACTCACCCGGATGTAGCTCATGATTACGGAGAACTCAAGAAGAAATTAAAAGAGAAGTACGAGCATGACAGAGAGGCATATACGGAAGGGAAAACAGAGTTCATCAGGCACATCGTTCAATTGGCAAAAATGCTACCCAAAGAGAAGAAAAAAGTGTATCTGCTGAAAAAAGAAAAATACGGAAATGCTTATCTGCCCTGGGAAGAAAAAAGCTGATAACTATTTGACAACATTATACAATCAAGGAAAAACAATTGCGGAACTATCTGATATTTTCGAACGGGGAAAAGGGGCTATCCGCTCACGATTAAAACATTTGGAACTTATATGAAACACTCCCGCATCGAAAAGGAAAAAGCAAACCGTAGAACAGATGATTCGCCTCTACTGCCGGAAGAAAGAGGGGAACGGAACACTGTGCCCGCAATGCAGGGAATTGTTGGAGTATGCGCAGACACGGCTTTCACGTTGTCCGTTCGGAGACGGGAAATCAACTTGCCGGATTTGTACCGTGCATTGCTATAAGCCGGAAATGAGAGAACGGATGAGAGTAGTGATGAGATGGGCGGGACCGAGAATGTTGTTCTATCATCCGGTGGCGGCTATCCGACATTTGTGGCAGGAATATATTAGGAAGAGATAAGAAGGAGTATCAATTCATATCCCTACAAAAATGAATCAAGATACGTTTTTTGTGTACAATTTTCATCTTTTTTTTTTTCTTTCCTATCTTGTCACCTTCCCTACCCCCTCCCAGACACCTTCTGAATGGGGGTACAATGAGTCAGTGACTGAAAGGCATTCAGTCACTGACTGAATCAGGTTCACTCAACGAGTGGGAGGAAGAACTGCGGGAAAGGAAGAAATCTACTCGCTTTTTGTAAGCATAATTACTAATCGGTGAAATATACAGTAAATCATCATTTAATTCATAACCGCTCAGATATAAGTTAATCCCAATGGGAAAAAGGATACCTCAATTGAAATAATACAAGAACACTGCAATCCCCTCAAGCGCTTTCTTAGGCTGATCCTTTATTTCAATTGTAAACTTAATCTCTGCTTTCGCCACACCACGCAGATTTGCCAGCGAATGTAACTTTGCCACCAGACGCACGCTTTGTCCCGACAACACCGCCTGCCCGAACTTCATCTGCTCCATACCGTAATTAACCATCATCTTCAGGTTGTTTACCTCAATAATCTGGTTCCACAAATGCGGAAGCATAGACAAAGTGAGATAACCGTGCGCAATGGTAGTCTTGAAGTGACTTTCTGTTTTTGCACGTTCCGTGTCTACATGTATCCATTGATGGTCCAACGTAGCATCTGCAAACATATTGATGCGCTCTTGCGAAAGTTCTACATAATCAGAAACGCCAATCTGCTGGCCTACCAGCTTTTCAAATTCCTCGTACGAGTTAATAATTACTTTTTCCATTATTCTCTTTTTATATTTAATAGTTTCTACGGTTGATAATCCCAACCATAATCATTATGATAAATCATTAGTTTACTCATGCCGCCGTCAATCGTGATGTTCTCTCCATTAATGAAAGAGTTTCGTTCGTCACAAAGGAAAAGAACAGCACGAGCTATGTCAGCCGGCTCTCCCACCCTCTGCGAAGGATGCTGCATGATGTCACCCTCCGTGTAAGACGGAACATAATCATCCTCGTGATAACTGCCTGTATCAATCCACCCCGGAGCAATGGAGTTCACCCGGGCAATGCCGGAAAGGCTGACAGCCAGCGCATGCGTCAAAGCAGTTATTCCACCTTTGGCAGCCGTATAGCTCTCCGTATTGGCTTGCGACTGGAAAGCACGGGTAGAAGATATATTCACGATGGCCCCCGCCCCACTGAAATAATCCTTGAACAGCAAAGATAGGAAATAAGGAGCAGCTACTCCCACACGTTGCACATACAGGAAGTCTTCATACGAACAGTTACTCAATATCCCTCCGTTCGTCAGGCAGGCATTGTTTATCAGACAATCTATCTGGTTCTCAAGAGATAAGACGAAATCAACAAAGTCCCTCAAAGTTTCCTCCTCAGCAATATCCCCCACAAATCCCGTCACAGAAAGACTTCTTTCAGACATCTTCTCTTCCATAACCTGCACCATTTCCGGCGTCTTATCTATGAAGTACACCGTATATCCGGCCTCCGCAAACATTTCGACAGTACAACGTCCGATGCCTGCAGCTCCACCCGTCACAACACATACTTTATTCATACGCTCTCTATATTAAAGGTTATAACTTCAACTACAAATGACGCCATGAACAAAACCCCAATTATGAAGGTTATTATTCTTTTCATGGTTGTTTACTTTTAAATCGTGAAAACAGGTAACAAATATACTCCATATTCCAGCAAGTCACAAAAAGTCAAGTCCCCTTTTTCTCATTCAAAAAGGTTTTCCTACTTTTGTGACAAACATTGTGAAACATGAAACTGAAAGATAAATTCACAGAACTGATGCATAATCAGGCTTTGAAGCGAAAATTATATATCATCATATTCGAAGCTGATACACGCGCCGGAAAACTATTCGACGTTATCCTGATCTGGTGCATCCTGCTCAGTATCGGGCTTGTCATACTCGAAAGTCTGCAAGGGTTGCCGGTATGGCTGAAAACGCCTTTCATCGTGATGGAGTATCTGCTGACAGGCTTCTTCACTTTCGAATATATCACCCGATTGTATTGCTCACCCAAACCTGCAAAGTATGCTTTCAGTGCTTTCGGCATCATCGATTTACTGGCCACGCTGCCGCTTTATCTTGCTTTTCTGTTCCCCGGAGCACGCTATTTGCTTATCATACGGGCTTTCCGCTTGATACGCATATTCCGCGTTTTCAAGCTATTCAACTTCTGGATAGAGGGGCAAATGCTACTGACAGCACTACGCGACAGCAGCAAGAAAATCGCTGTTTTCTTCATGTTTGTGGTTATTCTGGTGATATCTATCGGAACACTGATGTACATGATTGAAGGAGGAAAGCCCAATACGCAGTTCAGCAATATTCCCAACAGTATCTATTGGGCCTGCGTCACGCTTACCACCGTAGGTTACGGAGATATAACTCCTGTCACCGCCCTGGGAAAGTTCCTTTCGGGTTGTGTCATGCTGATAGGTTACACAATCATCGCAGTGCCCACCGGTATCGTTTCCGTATCGCTGATGAAAAAGCATGAAAAGAGTGTAGCAAGAGAGTGCCCCAACTGTCACAGGCGAGGACACGATGAGGGTGCACAATATTGCAAGTATTGCGGTTCATCACTCAATGAAATGAAGAATGAGAAATGAAGAATTTAGCTGCGCTGTAGAGGTACTCGAAAGGAAATTCTTCATTCTTAATTTAAACAATATATAAAATGGAACAAAGTTTTGTTACTCAAAAAGAATTTACCCTACGTCCCCGTGCACGTGGTTTTCACCTGATAACGGATGAAATAATACGTAACCTGCCTCGCCTGCCGCAAGCCGGACTCTTACATCTGTTCATCAAGCATACCAGCGCCGGGCTTAGCATCAATGAAAATGCTGATCCGGATGTCCAGACCGATATGGAGGCCATCTTCAACCACCTGGTGAAAGAACGGGAACCCTACTATATGCATACCTGCGAAGGAGATGACGACATGCCCGCCCATGCCAAATCGACCCTGACAGGTAATAGTCTGAGCATACCTATCACTGAAGGCAGACTGAATATGGGTATCTGGCAAGGTATATACCTCTGTGAATTCCGCAATCATGGCGGTGGAAGAAAAATAGTAGCAACCGTCATCGGACAATAGAATATATGAAAATGAACAATCTGCCTACAAATATCTTCGTCGCCACAGAGAAAGATTATCCCGAACTTTCTGAACTTTGGGAAGCTTCCATACGCAGTACGCATCACTTCTTGAGTGAAGAAGATATTCAGTACTACAAACCTCTGGTACAGAACGTTTATTTCCCCGCAGTGCAACTCTATATTATAAAGAATAAAGACAACCGTATCAGTGGCTTTCTGGGACTAAGCGACGATTTAATAGAAATGCTGTTTATCCACCCCGACGAACAGGGGAAAAGGATATGGCAAGACATTATTAGAGTTTGCCGTAAACGAACGAGGGTTCCGCAAAGTGGATGTCAACGAACAAAACGAACAGGCTTTCCGCTTTTACCGTAACAGGGGCTTTGAAGTAATAAGTCGGGATGAAACAGATGCGCAAGGTAAGCCCTTCCCCATCCTGCACATGCAATTAACAAACTACTAATACAGTAACTATGAAACGAGCTATCATTATAGGAGCCACCTCCGGTATAGGAGAAGAAGTTGCCAAACTGCTGGTTCAGCAAGGTTGGCACATCGGTATTGCCGGAAGACGGGAAGAAGCATTGGAGAAACTGCAAGCCACCGTCCCCGGACAAATCGTAATCCAACGTCTGGACGTAACGGATCCGGATGCTCCCACCCTGCTGGAAACATTCATCCGGAAGTTAGGTGGCATGGATTTGTTCTTTCTCAGCTCCGGCATAGGTAGCCAGAACCCGGACCTAAAACCGAAAATAGAGCTAAATACCACCCGTACCAACGTAGAAGGATTCACCCGCATGGTAACCTCCGCTTTCAATTACTTCAAAACCCGTGGCGAAGGACATATTGCTGTCATCAGTTCCATTGCAGGCACCAAAGGATTGGGCATCGCCCCGGCCTATTCCGCAACAAAACGTTTCCAGAATACTTACATCGAAGCCTTGGCACAACTCTCCCGGATGCAACACTTAAATATCCATTTCACAGACATACGCCCGGGCTTCGTCGCTACCGACTTACTGAAAAGCGGTAAGTTCCCTATGCTGATGCAAGCCAATCAGGTAGCGAAGAGTATCGTCCGTGCCCTGAACCGGAAAAAACGGGTCATTGTGATCGACGACAGATATCGTGTAGTTGTCTTTTTCTGGCGAATGATCCCCCGGTGGTTATGGGAAAGATTGCCTATAAAGAACTAAGATTCGTTGTAAAGACACCATAGTTCTTGCCTCATTCCCGTAAATATTGTATATTCGACCTCGAACCAAACAAACTTTTGAAAATGAAAAAAAACTCAATACATATCCTGATAGTTACCTCAGTTGCTCTATGCGCCGGTGCCACACTTCCATTTCTGTTTGGGCACAGCACGATAGACCCTGAACAGCAATCCGTTAAATCCGAAGTTCCCTATTGCGTCACCTCCCCTTCCGTACCGGACAAAATCAGCTTTGCCGGACAGGAGATTGACCTGAGACGTTACGACCACCGCGAGCGCATGGACCGCGAACAGATGTCGTTCACCTACATGCACTCCACCACCATGCTGACCATCAAACGTGCCAACCGTTTCTTCCCCATCATCGAGCCGATACTGAAAGAAAACGGTGTGCCCGATGACTTCAAATATCTTGCCGTGATAGAAAGTAACCTGAATACCCTTGCCCGCAGTCCGGCAGGAGCCGCCGGAATGTGGCAGTTCATGCAGACCACCGGACGCGAATTCGGCCTTGAAGTCAACCCCAGCATTGATGAGCGTTATCATGTGGAAAAAGCAACCCGCGCGGCATGCAAGTATCTGAAAGATGCTTACCAGCGATATGGCAACTGGCTTTGTGTAGCTGCCGCCTACAATGGCGGACAGGGACGCATTTCTTCCGAACTGAAAAAGCAACTCGTAGACCAGGCCGTAGACCTCTGGCTGGTTGAGGAGACTTCCCGCTATATGTTTCGCCTGCTTGCCGCCAAAGCTGTCATCAGTAATCCGCAACGTTACGGCTTCCTGCTGAAACGGGAACATCTTTATCCGGCCATTCCTTATACGGAGGTCACCGTTAATACGGGTATCGACAACCTGGCGCAGTTTGCCCGAGACAAGGGCGTCACCTATGCCCAACTGAAGGACGCCAATCCCTGGTTGCGCGACACCTCCCTGCCAAACAAAAGTGGACGTACATACGTTCTGAAAATACCGACACAGGCGGGAATGCATTACGACCCGAAGCGGACGGTGCCCCATAATAAGAATTGGGTGATTGATTGATGTAGGTTTCGCCTCAATTAAGACAGCTTATCAACGCGAGGATAGATATTTGCATTTAAAAACACATATAATTATTTACAAAACAAGAATTTGGGAGATACGATCGTAACCTCATCCCCATTCAGTCGGTAGGTGAATATGATTCAGTCGGTAGGTGAATGCCATTCAGTCGGTACCTCATTATGGGTTATATTAACACATTTGACTATCAACCAGTTACACAAACCATATTTAGAAACAATAAATTAGAACAAAAAGGAGGTAATATGGCATTAAATTTTGATTTCGTACTCAGACTATTAGTTGCCGGCATTCTGGGTGCCATCATCGGGCTGGACCGTGAATACCGTGCCAAAGAAGCAGGATACCGCACTCATTTCTTAGTATCATTGGGCAGTGCCCTCATCATGATTGTTTCCCAATACGGCTTTCAGGACATCATCAAGGAAAACAGCGTATCGCTGGACCCAAGCCGTGTGGCGGCACAGGTAGTCAGCGGCATCGGTTTTATCGGTGCAGGCACCATCATCCTGCAAAAACAGATTGTACGCGGACTGACCACTGCGGCAGGAATATGGGCCACCGCAGGCATCGGTCTGGCGGTTGGAGCCGGAATGTATGTGATCGGCATTGCCGCCACTCTATTGACTTTGGCAGGACTGGAGCTCCTCAGCATCTTGTTCAAAAGTGTAGGAATGAAAAGTTCCATGATAACCTTCTCTACTCCAAACAAGGACATACTCAAAGAAGTTTCCGACCGATTCAAATCCCGGAATTATATGCTGGTCTCCTACAAAATGGAAAGGCTCGGCTATGGAGAAACGGAGAGATACATAGTGACTATGGTCATCAAATCCAAGCGGAGCAATGACGAAGGACACATGCTGTCGCTGATGCAGGAATGGCCGGACGTGACGGTGGAACAGATAGAATAGCTGCCGCATAGGATAGCTGCTGCCGTTATTGCTTCTCCGTCATGTGTTTCCAATAACGTACTGGCATATCTTGTTTATGTTTCCGCGGATTTAGCCGTTCTTTGATGCAGATGGCTTTAAAGTACGTCTTCCAGAGTTGCTGAAAGAGTTTTTCGTCCTTGTCCATCAGGCTTTCGTCCAGCATACCGGTAACGAGATGCCCCTCACGCGAACCTTCTTCAAATGCAACCTGACGTACTTCTTTCAAATCATAATAGAATCCGTAAGCCCGCTTGATGTCATATATCAACCAGGGCTGGTCGGCAAAACGGTCTTTAAAGTGGTCGATGGCCAAAGGGAGGGCATTCTTTTCCGGCTCCACGGCAGCAAAGAAAGTGCCGTCGGCAGCTTTCTGAAAACGGATAAACTGGAGCATACGAAGACGTTCCCAATCCACCCGCTTCCACATACGTGAAAATTCCAGCACATCAGGGTCGGCAAAGTTCGTCTCAAATGGAACGGGGAGCATCAATCGCCTTGCGGATATAGCGGAACAGCAACATCGGCGTTTCTGCTTCTTCCGCCAGCCAACACTGGGCAAGGCAGGACAAAGCGCCGGAAGAAAGTTTCTTCTGCAAACCACGCCACACGCGCTTTGCTTTCTCTTCTTCGGTGATTACCGTGAAGACTTCCTCATGAAACAGGGGCAACGGCTCTCCTTCCGGAAGCAGAGCATCAGGGAAAGTCCGACGGGAATAGGCTTCAAAAACGGAAGTCAGCAAGCCTTCGAAGGTATTATCAAAGATAAATATCGTCATGAAAAGAGATTCTCTTAATCCTGAAAGTCAAGCAACAACTGCCTTTCATCCACTTTTTTCTTATTGGGTTTTGTTATCAACAGACTGCGCACTGCCTGCGGGGTCATCTCATTCACTGTCTTCATGGGCAGTTCGTGACAAGTAATGAAATATTGCGCCTTTTTCATCACCACGCCTATCTTCTTCAATTCATAGAAGCCTAATTTAGAAAAGCGGCGGGATGCCACAATCAGCCTCGCCGACTTCACTCCTACCCCCGGAATGCGCAGCAACATTTCATAATCCGCCCGGTTGATGTCCACAGGAAACTGCTCCGGATGGCGTAAAGCCCATGACAACTTAGGGTCAATCTCCAAATCCAGGTCAGGATACGAGTCATCCACTATCTCCTCCACTTTGAACTGATAGAAACGCATCAGCCAGTCTGCCTGATAAAGACGGTTTTCGCGCACCAACGGCGGCTGTTTCAGGGCAGGCAAACGGGTATCATAAGTATTGACAGAGATATAGCCGGAATAATAGACACGCCTCATTGTAGGACCTTTATAAAGGGCGGATGAAAGGTACAGAATATCCTTGTCCGACTCTGCCGTAGCCCCTACAATCATCTGCGTGCTCTGTCCGGCAGGAGCAAAACGGGGAGCATGGCGGTGTTTCTTCCGTTCTTCCGAACTCTCCAGAACACCTTGCTGGATATAGCGCATCGGCGCATATACACTCTTATGGTCCTTCTCCGGGGCAAGAAGTTTCAGATTCTCTTCTTTCGGTATTTCTACATTGACGCTGAGACGGTCGGCGTATAACCCCGCTTCATTCACCAGTTCACGGCTGGCGCCGGGAATACTTTTCAGATGGATATAGCCATTGAAACGATGGATGGTACGCAAGTCTTTTGCCACGCGCACCAAGCGTTCCATTGTATAATCAGGATTTCGCACCACTCCACTGCTAAGGAACAATCCCTCTATATAGTTACGGCGATAGAACTCCATCGTCAAATCGACAAGCTCACTTACCGTAAGCGTGGCACGCGGTAAATCGTTGGAGCGACGGTTGATGCAATAGGCACAATCGTAAATGCAATAGTTCGTCAGCATCACTTTCAGTAGTGAAATGCAACGCCCGTCTTCAGCAAAACTATGGCAAATGCCCCAGCCGCCGACAGTATTCCCCAACATACCGGGCTTGTTGGAACGCACAGTACCACTGGACGCGCACGAAACATCATATTTCGCTGATTCCGCCAGTATCTTCAGTTTATTAAGGACGTTTTCGTTCATACCCGCTACTCAACTATAATTGGGTCAAAAGTAGCAATTCGAAGAGAAGGAAACAAATAATGGGAAGTTAAATAATGAATAACTATTCAGAGTCTCTTCATACCTGTAAAACCCAAAAAGACCGCTCTCATTGAGACGGTCTTTCAATTCTTTCAGTAAGCGTGCTTATTATTTAGCAGCTTCCAAAGATGCTTTACGGAATGCTTTCATTGATTTTTCGATTTCCAAAGAAGCCTTACGTGCACGAGTACCGGCAGCTTTGTTACCATTTTCAATCTGAGCTTTTGCATCTTTCTCGAATGCTGCATACAATTCAGCAACTTTTTCAACTAATTCTTTCATAATCCTTTTCTTATTAATATTACTTCGTTAATAATGTCTGGCAAAAATACACTCTTTCTTGAAATAAATGCAGAAAAACAATATTTTTTTTGAAATAATCCGCAAAAATTGCGCAAAAAGGCGTCCTCTGGCGTTTTTTGCCTACTTTGCAGGCATGAAAAACCCTTACAGATACGGAATACATACACTTGCTCATAGCCGAAGGTGAACACCAAAGGCAGGACTTTAAATTTGAGATTTCCGATGCCCGTAAGATCGCAAAAACGCTCTCCGCCTTTGCCAATACAGACGGCGGGCGGTTGCTGATCGGAGTTAAAGATAACGGAAAGATAGCCGGAGTTCGCTCTGACGAGGAACAATATATGATAGAGGCGGCAGCGCAAATGTACTGTCAGCCGGAAGTGAACTATACCATGCAGACCTTTCAGGCGGAAGGACGCAGCGTGCTGGTAGTGCAGATTGAGGAAAGTCTGCAAAAACCCGTATATGCCAAGGATGAAACAGGAAAACCGCTGGCTTATCTGCGCATCAAGGATGAGAATATACTCGCCACACCGGTGCATCTGCGTGTATGGCAGCAAAGTGGTAGTCCGCGGGGAGAACTAATAACTTATACAGAGCGCGAACAGTTGTTGCTTGACTTGTTGGAAGAAAATGATAGTCTATCGCTGAACAGGTATTGTAGGCTGGCACGCCTTTCCCGACGTGCAGCAGAACATTTACTTGCCAAGTTCATCCGGTTTGATATTGTAGAACCGGTATTTGAAGGTCATAAGTTTCACTTCAGATTAAAATAAATAATCATTCTTCAATCCTGACTTTTACTTTTTTGGGTATGAGGAAAAAGTTGTTTACAGAAAAACAAAAACCAAAAACAGTTGTTATTTTTAGGGTATCTCAATATGATACTTAGGATACCTCAGTATGATACTTAGGGTACCTCAGTTGCAGTCTTAGAACGCCTCAACACAACACATTAATATTCAATCAGTTACAGAACATATCTTTTGCGACCTTTATAATCAATAAATTCAGACAGAAGAACCGACAGTTTATCACATTAAACAAGTAAATATAAAACAATATAGCATGAATATAATCAATTCAATCAACGATATTCTCTGGACCTATATCCTTATCGCTCTGCTTTTGGGATGTGCCTTTTGGTTCACGCTGAAAACCCGCTTCGTACAGTTCCGCATGATAAGGGAAATGGTACGTTTACTAGGTGACTCAGCAGGAACAAACGGCAAGCCGGTGAAAAGCATATCTCTTCATTTCAGGCGTTTGCCATCTCCATTGCCAGCCGCGTAGGCACGGGCAATCTGGCGGGTGTAGCCACTGCCATTGCTGTAGGCGGACCGGGAGCAGTATTCTGGATGTGGGTCATTGCCCTGTTTGGGGCTGCCAGTTCATTTGTAGAATCCACATTGGCACAATTATATAAGGTGAAAGGCAAAGACTCCTTTGTTGGCGGTCCCGCCTACTATATGCGGAAAGGATTGAAACAACCGTGGATGGGTAGTGTGTTTGCCGTACTCATTACGATAACTTTCGGCTTCGCCTTCAACTCCGTGCAAAGCAATACACTGTGTGCAGCTTTCGAACATGCGTTCGGTTTCGATCACGTCATTGTAGGAGGGGTTATTACCATAGCTACGCTGCTTATTATCTTTGGTGGTGTACAGCGCATTGCTAAAGTGAGCAGTATCATTGTCCCCATTATGGCATTGGGATATATTGCTTTGGCACTGATTATCGTAGCTATCAATATCACTGAACTTCCTGCCGTTATCAAACTCATCGTCAGCCATGCCTTCGGCTGGCAACAGGCATTGGGTGGTGGCGTAGGTATTGCATTGATGCAAGGCATCAAGCGGGGATTGTTCAGCAATGAAGCCGGTATGGGTTCCGCTCCCAATGTGGCGGCTACCGCACACGTCACACATCCCGTAAAGCAGGGGCTGATACAGACCTTGGGCGTCTTCACCGATACATTGATTATATGTACCTGCACCGCGTTCATTATACTTTTCAGTGGTGCGCCACTGGACGGCTCTGCCAATGGGGTACAACTTACGCAACAGGCGCTGACAAACGAGATTGGCTCGGCAGGAAGCATTTTTTGTTGCCATTGCTTTTTGTTTTTTTCGCCTTCAGCAGCATTCTGGGTAATTATTATTATGGAGAAGCCAATGTGCGTTATCTTACTCGGAAGAAATGGATATTGAGCATTTACCGCATCCTGGTAGGTGGTATGGTACTATTTGGCGCACTCGCTGCACTGGATGTGGCATGGAGTCTGGCAGACGTCACCATGGGATTGATGGCGCTCTGCAACCTGATTGCCATCAGCCTGCTCGGTAAATACGCTTTCAAACTGCTGGAAGACTACCGTGCACAGAAACGCGCGGGTATCAAAGACCCTGTTTTCACAAAAGACCGCCTCGAAGAAGTGGAAAATGACATAGAGTGCTGGTAAGAGATTTATGATTTATAAATTATGATTTATACAATTGTTGGTGTAAATCAACTTATTTCGTACTTTTGCAACCGCAATTGCCTCGGCAATTATAAATCATAAATCATAAAACATAAATCAGATGGGTATATTTGCCAAACTATTTAAAAAGAATTCCGAGGGTACTTCCTCCAAAAACGTGGAAGATTTCGTGTCACTGACACGTGTTTATTTCCAGTCCGTGATTGCCGCTAATCTGGGAATTACGAACATTCGTTTCGTGCCGGATGTAGCCAACTTCAAACGTCTGTTCAAAATACCGACTCAGGGCGGACGACTGGGACAAGCCGAAAAGACCGCTTCACGCAAAATGCTGATGCAGGACTATGGACTAAGTGAAAACTTCTTCAAGGAAATCGATGCCTCCGTAAAAAAACATTGCCGCACGCAGAATGATGTGCAGGCATACTTGTTTATGTATCAAGGCTTTTCACAAGACCTGATGATGTTGATGGGCAACTTGATGCAATGGAAGTTCCGTGTGCCCTCTGTTTTTAAAGGCGCGCTGCGCACTATGACCGAAAAGACCGTACATGACGTTTGTACTAAAACCGTATGGAAAAAGGACGATGTACATAAGACGGCTATGGCAGTCCGTCAATATAAAGAGCGTTTGGGATACTCCGAGCAATGGATGACAGAATACGTGTATAACGTTGTGCTACTTGCTAAAAAAGAGCCGAAAAGTAAAGCCACAGAAGAGAAATAAGTTTGAAATATCTATCAGACAAAAACTGTTATCAAAAGAGAAAGTTCTCTAAAGAAACAATCAATAAAAAAGGGCGAGAAATGATTTTCTCGCTCTTTTTTGTTATTTTTATGCAACTTTTTATTCGAAGGAACAACAACACTTTATGTAAAGAGATTGTTGTAAGATACAGCGGGCTTTGTCCGCTAAGCTACAGGCTGCAAGCTACCAGTGACAAACAGTTACACAAGGTAAGCTGAAAACTCTGATAAATTGATAACCCTGATAAGCTGGTATTTCAGAAAATCTATTAGTTCAGACAATTCGATAATTCAGAATGTCTATTTCAAGCTGTCAAACTTCCGAACTATCGGAGTAAGCCACCAGACGCTTTAGTCTATCAGAGAATCACCCCGAAAAGACACTCATCAGCTGTAGCTTATTACTTGTTACTTAACTCATTACTTGTAACTCGTAACTATTTCAGTATTAATCATTAAAAAACAACCGCTTATGAAACAAAAGAAAATGCTTGCACTCACTTTATCCCAGTTGAAGCAACTGTATCGAAATGAACTTCCCGAAATTGTACGCATCGCCGAACAGAGCGACGGTACGGAAAGCTTCAAGCAAGGCATTTCGGAATTCATTACCAGTCAAGCTGATACGGAAAGTGAAGTTATCAGGCAAATTCGACTTTTGATTGAATATGACGGCCGGGAAGTCCATGAACTTTCTACCGATGAACAAATGACTGTTTCTACCCTGTCACTTCTATACGCGTTTCTTACCGGAAACCTGGAAGAAGATGTGGAAACAGACGTGTTCCTGGATATTTTCCAGCAATTCAAACGCTTACAGCATCCTGCTGCCCCACTCCCCGCACCCCAACGCGTCAAAGCGTGGACCGAGCGCTGGCCCAGCGGACTGAACGAAGACGTGCAACTGATCCGTGCCAAAAACAAAGAACGTATTCTGCACGCATTGATACAAAAGATAGAGCACCGTACCACTGTTTCACGTTTCCATTTTGAAGAGGGCATCAGCTATGAAGAGAAATACCGTCTCGTCAGCGAATGGTGGAACGATTTCCGTTTCCATCTGGCCATGGCTACCAAAAGCCCTACGGAATTGAATCGCTTCCTTGGTAATTCACTTTCGGCTGAAACCATGTATCTGCTATCTCGTGCCCGCAAGAAAGGAATGCCTTTCTTCGTTACGCCTTACTATCTGCACTTGTTAAATCCCGGCAGCACAGGGTACAACGATGAATCTCTGCGCAGCTACATCCTCTACTCCCCGCAACTGGTGGAAACTTACGGACAAATCCGCGCCTGGGAACGTGAAGACATAGTAAAAGCCGGAAAACCCAATGCGGCCGGCTGGCTCCTGCCCGACGGACACAATATCCACCGTCGTTATCCGGAAGTAGCCATCCTCATTCCCGACACCATGGGACGCGCTTGTGGCGGGCTTTGTGCTTCCTGCCAGCGCATGTATGACTTCCAGAGTAAACGACTCAATTTTGAGTTTGACTCCCTGCGTCCTAAAGAAACATGGGAGAAGAAATTACGCCGTCTGATGGCTTACTTCGAGGAAGATACCCAATTGCGTGATATCCTCATTACAGGTGGAGATGCCCTCATGAGTCAGAACAAAACGCTGAACACAATTCTGGAAGCCGTTTACCGTATGGCTGCCCGTAAACGGAAAGCCAATCAAGAACGTCCGGAAGGAGAAAAGTATGCCGAATTACAGCGTATCCGTCTCGGATCGCGTTTACCTGCTTATCTTCCAATGCGTATCAACGATGAATTGGTAGAAATTCTGCGAAACTTTCAAGGAGAAAGCATCCGTCATCGGTATCCGCCAGTTCATTATTCAAACACACTTCCAAACGCCACTGGAGGTTACTCCCGAAGCAAAAAGAAGGCATACGTAAATTATTATCGGCAGGCTGGCTGATTACCAACCAACTTGTGTATAACGTAGCTGCCTCACGTCGGGGACACACCACCCGCCTGCGCCAGGTACTTAACCAACTGGGAGTTGTCTGTTACTATACATTTTCCGTAAAAGGTTTCGAAGAAAACAACGCAGTCTTTACGCCAAACAGCCGTTCCATGCAGGAACAACAAGAAGAGAAGCGTTTCGGCAAACTAAATAAAGAAGATGCCTTCAATCTGTCTGCATCGCTCGAAACTGCACTCGATCCCGCCTCCTGTATCCGCCAGTTCCTGAAGATACATCATCTTCCGTTCCTTGCTACAGACCGCAGCGTGTTGAACCTGCCTGCCATCGGAAAGAGCATGACATTCAATCTGGTGGGAATGACTGAAGACGGAAAGCGCATCCTTCGTTTCGACCACGACGGAACACGTCGCCACAGCCCGATAATCAACCAGCTCGGACAGATCTATATCGTAGAAAATAAGTCCATAGCTGCCTACCTGCGCCAACTGCGCGCCATGGGAGAAGATGTAGAAGACTACGCAAGTATCTGGAATTATACGGAAGGCAAAACCGAATCACGATTCAGCCTATACGAATATCCGGACTTCCCTTTCCGCATCACAGAAAAAATGAGTAATCTGGAAATAGCAGAGTAACTTCCGGAAATAATCTGTACTTTTGCATAAGAAAATCACAGAGTCGTCTGAAAAGTCTGAATTATATTCCGGGCTTTTCAGACATTTTTTATCCTAAAAATAGTGAGTATGAAAATCGAACGACACCCTTTAGCCCCCTTTCTTCCTGCTAACGCCCGTTTGCTAATGCTGGGAAGTTTTCCACCTCAAAAGAAAAGGTGGTCGATGGAGTTTTATTATCCGAACTGGAACAATGATATGTGGCGGATTGTAGGACTCCTGTTCTTCAATGATAAAAATCATTTTCTGAACGAAGCGGCAAAAGCTTTCGACAAAGATCGCATTGTCCCTTTCCTGCAAGAAAAAGGCATTGCCCTATTTGATACAGCTACCGCCATACGACGGTTGCAGGACAATGCATCCGACAAATTTCTGGAAGTTGTAGAGCCTACGGATATCGAGGGCATGCTCCGCCGCTTACCGGAATGTAAAGCCATAGTTACTACAGGTGAGAAAGCAACGGAAACTTTATGCGAACAGTTCTCTCTTGATAAGCCGAAAGTGGGAGATTTTACAGAATTTATTTTTGATGGCAGACCTATGCGACTCTATCGGATGCCCTCTTCTTCGCGCGCTTATCCACTTGCTTTAGAAAAAAAAGCAGCCGCCTACCGCATTATGTATCAGGACTTACAGATGTTATAAGACGAAAGAGCGTTAAAATAATCGCTCATCCCTCTTGCATATTTGAAAGTTTACATTACCTTTGCAGCCGCAAACACGGGAGTAGCTCAGTTGGTAGAGCACTGGTCTCCAAAACCAGGTGTCGGGAGTTCGAGCCTCTCCTCCCGTGCAAGATAGAAATAGCTGTGAGTTTTTACTTGCAGCTATTTTCATTTATTACCTCTGTCATCTTATAACACTACCCGATTCATTAACGGATATCAATCAGTTTATGTGTTTGCAAACTTAATCGCCATTTAGGATGTTGCATGACACATGCCACTGTTTCCGTAGTATTACTACACGAACAGGGTTGCAGAAAGAAATATTCAGCCGGAAGCAATTCATAGATTCCAATGTCCTGACCTTCATAAACGACCTTCACCTCATCCATGCGGGTAATTCCCAACTTCGCTCCTTGCTTGGGAGAACACGTCACCCAATCAATATTTTGGGGTAATGGGTTCGTTCCATTCGTTTCGATACAGACATACTTTCCCGCCCTGGTGCAAACAGTTCGATAAAAAATCTCATCAATCCAGAGGGAAGGTTCTCCACCCGTCAGGATAACTGTAACAGCTGGATATTTCCGTACTTCGGCAATAATTTCATCATCGGACATCAGTACACCTTCCTCATGCCGTGTATCGCAAAAAAGAGCATTTCAGATTGCAACCGGAAAAACGGATAAAGACAGCAGGCGTGCCAGTGTGATAGCCTTCACCCTGCAAGCTATAAAAAATCTCATTAATCTTTCTCATAAAAAATATTCGTGCCGCTTTCAGTAGAGTTATTCTTTTCTCATAAGTAGCTATATTGGATTCGGATTCCTGCACCTCGACTTTGAAGCAAGTAGGTATCTGCTCACAAATCCAGCGAGCTATATTCTCTGCAGTAGGATTGAATGGAAGAACTTCATTCAGATTACGGTGATCGAGCTTTCCTTTCACCGTTTCTTTGATGTGGCTGAAATCAACTACCATTCCATCGGCATTGAGTTCCCGGGAACGGCAGTAGACTGTGATAATCCAATTGTGACCATGCAGATCCTCACATTTGCTGCGATAGGAAAGTTTCAGGCTATGGGCAGCTGATATTTCCATGCGTTTGATAACTGTATACATATTCTTGTTAATACGCTAATAAAAAAATACTTTATCTGTTGTCGCACCTAATGTCACCTCGGCACGGCACAAAAGTACAAAAATTCTAAGGATTACAGTTTAAATCTTCTGCTTTTATTCGTAAACACAAAGTGAATTGGCAACCTTACGCTCCCCTTTATTATCATAAAGTTTATTGTCAGTAAGCTTGTTTACAATTCCATTATCCGGTGCAGAAGCACTCCAGAGTGTAGTAGAACCACCACCATCCAGGTTCAAAGCTTTCCTTGTACCCAATACACGAAGAAGATGTGTCAACTCAGGGATATTGATACCTTCCGCCTTACCTTCGAAACGGCCAGCAACCGCAATCAGAAATACCGTTCCATCCTTCATCAGAGCTACGGCACTCCGTGGATGTTTAGTCTGAACGAATGACCGGTTACAAGCAGACAAATCACAAGCTTTTCCATCCAGCAGCATCAACGGGCCGGAAACGAGAATACTCCCTTCTTTCTGTTCGCAAGTTTTCTCATCCTGTTTCTTCCAGGCTATGATGTCCAGTTTCCCTTTATCTATTTTCACGGCACCATTGGATACAGTACTGAGTACACCGGTCGCAGTAGTATCCACCACCACCCCGTCTTTCCTCAAATAGCAGATAGAAGTTCCTTGCTTGATATTAAAATAAGAACCGTTAATAGCCGCCACTGCACCAGAACGACGGGCAGCATTACTGGTTTCTTCTTTAGGAGAATGAATTAAAATGTCAAACCGATGTTGCTCCGGTTTGATTTCAAGAATAGCGACATGCTGCGGAACACCATACAAAGATACGAACTCCGCTTCACGACAAAGTACACCTTTTCCCATAGAAGTTACATTCCAGCGAGCAGTAACAAGTGCTAAAGAGTCTGCGGTGGTCTGTGCCACCACAACAAATACATTACACAGTATCAGCAATAGCGCGAAGACGGACTTTCTCAAATACATGTTTTGACTTTATTGAAAATTCTTCGCAAACATAAGCATTTAAAGTGAATGTCAGATAACAAAGCAAACAGAACTTTCTCCGTAAACAAAAAAAGAGTACTTTTGCGGCATGAAAACCCTTTATATAGCACTTGGTACACTCTCTTTGGCACTTGGTATCCTCGGCATTTTTCTGCCGTTGCTACCCACTACTCCATTTCTGCTACTCACGGCTGCACTCTACTTTAAAAGTTCGCCTCGCCTGTATAACTGGTTATTAAATCATAAGCATCTCGGCCCTTATATCCGCAACTTTCGTGAAAACAAAGCCATCCCTCTACGCGCAAAGATAATTTCCATCTCGCTGATGTGGATCACCATGCTCTACTGCGTGTTTTTTATCATACCGTATATATGGGTAAAAGTAATACTCCTGATTATTTGCAGCAGGAGTAACCCTTTGGAAAATCCAACGTAACTGCCCCCCAGTGTCCAATGTAAATTGCCCCCCTGTTTCTCTCTCTTCAAATTTCTAAGATCATCACTTTCAAAACAGCTCTGTTCGCTATCAGTATGCCGGGGTTCTACTTAATGTTTCTTTGTAAATATAGTGATTTTATTTTTTACATTGTAGCTTTCTGATTGAGTCTCCATGTAGTTCTATCCTAATAGCTTGATGAACAATCCTATCCAACACTGCATCGGCTATCGTCTTTTCTCCGATAATCTCATACCATCCATTTACCGGTAACTGCGATGTGATTAGTGTTGATTTCTTACCATGCCTGTCTTCTATGATATCCATCAGATTCATTCTGGCTCCGTTATCAAAAGGCTGTATTCCGAAGTCGTCCAATATAAGCAAATCGGTACGCTCGATCTTTTTTCAGTTCCTGCAATATGCTTCCTTTAGCCTTGGCTACTTTGAGTTGGCCCATCAATTTTGGCTGTATTGGTATATAACACTTTCATCCCTTTCTGACAAGCTCTGTAACCCAATGCAGTAGCTATGTAACTCTTGCCGGTACCGGAACTTCCTGTTATGAACAGATCTTTGTTTTCTTTGACAAAGGTGAGTTCGGCAAGCCTTTCCAACAAGTTACGGTCCAACCCTCTTTCTATACCATAATCCATTTCTTCCATATATGCCTTATAACGGAAGTTTGCCTGTTTGATCAGCCTTTCTATCATCCTGTTGCATCGTTCGTCCCATTCGCTGGTTACAAGCCACGATACAAACTGGTCTGCAGTCATAGACTCGGCTTTAAAGCTGTCCATGCTCGTTCTAAAAGCATTGTACATTCCTGAAAGACGCATTTGGCGCATCTTCTCCAAGGTTTCCTGATTCATTTCCATCATTGAGTGTTTTTAATTATAATATTCTTTTCCGTGTATGTTTTCGTGGGTAGGCATTCCTGTTTCTTCATCCTGAACTTCTTCTTCCAAAGGTAAAGGTAGCTCATCCTGCCTGTTCTTGAGTATTTCTTCAATGGCCGGATAATTGTACAATCCGTAGTTGGAAGCCCATCTGCAGGCATTTATCAACCTTTTCTTGCCTACCCTTGAGGCAAAGGAGAGTATGCCTCTGCATGATTTGTAAGCTTGTTCAGGATAAGGCTTGGCTTCGATGACGTGTCGGATATAGTTTTCCACGTCTGTGTGTATGAGGCCGGCTTCTTTGAGGAACTTCTCAGGATTCCATTCCGTAATGACCCGTTGGCTGGAAGCTTGGTGTTCGGGAAGGTAAGTATATCCATAAGGCTTGTAGTTTCTCTTGTGGACGGCTATCTTCTCATATTTCAAATAGATTTCCACGACTGTGCTGTTGTATAAGACATTCACCTTCTTGCCGATATAAGAGTACGGAACACTGTAGTAATGTCTTTCCAGACGTATGTACCCATTCTTCTGCACAGTTGCCGTATGTCGCTGCTTGAGTTCGAAGCGGGATCGGATTCAAAGGCCCCATGCAGTCGCGCTCGATCTCTTCGTATTGTTCACGGCGGCTATAGTTCCTGCCTGTCAGAAGGGCGTTGTTATGCAGTTCCAAAGCCACACGTATGGCTGCGTTGAGAGATCCCAGGTCGTAAAACTCACGTCCGTCCAGTTTGGTATAAATGCTACGATAAATCAGCTTGACGGCTCCTTCGACCAATGCTTTATCTCTTGGTTTTACGTACTCGGGCGGGCATTACTACGCAACCGTAATGTTCGGCAAAGGCGGCAAAATCCTCATTCAACTCGGCTTCATAACGGCTCGGTTTTGTTACAGCGGATTTTAAATTATCAGGAACAATAGCAGCGGGAGTACCACCATAAAAAGGAGGGAAGCCTCACAGGCATGGATCAGGTCTTCTTTACGCTGACTCATGACAGCTTCCACATAGGTTAGCTGACTACAGGGAAGAATGGCTACAAAAACCTCTACAGAGAGGATTTCACCCGTTTCACGGTCAATGAGAGAAAGCTTGTCACCGGCATAGTCAATATACATCTTGTCGCCGGCTTTGTGCTCTAAATGTGCGATTGGATGCGATAGGGCAAGATAAGCCTGCAGGTAAGTACAGAAACGGCTGCGGGCATAACCTTCAGGACAGGCAGCTTGGTACTCTTTGAATAACTGGTTACGCGTTACGCCTTTCTTTTTTCAGTCGTTTGGCGTAATCCGGGAAAAGGGAATGAAGTTCTTTGTAACGGGAAGACATTTCTTCCGGCTGTTTCTCCTGTTCCTGAAAAAGGGAGCATAAAGAGGAGTCATCCATGGAAAGAATGTCCGATAAACTTAGTCCGCTCTTCTGGTAAATGTGTAAGTACTTTTTTAACTGTGTTACGGGAGACACTCAGCATACTGCTGATACTTTTGGTGCCACTACCCGATGCATAGCATCTCAACACTTGACGAATCTTATTCATACTAATCGATTTATTAGGCATACTATCTGTTTTTGGATTTATTTAACAGACAAAATAACGATTAGAGCAGTGAAAAGCAAATGATACTATCAATCTGAAGGGGCAGTTTCAAGTGGACAACGGGGATCTATTTAAAATGGATTCAAGGGGTCAGTTTCAAATGGACGGGGGGGGCAACGGGGACTGGATTTTCCAGTAACCTATCATATCCTTTCGTTTAAGACGCTGAAGTAGATGCTTATTTTACCGCTCCACCTATCTGTTCAAAGAATTCCCCCAACCCCTTACGTGCATCAGCCAGTTTATCCTCCCAATGCTTCACGGAGTTCTGTCCTATGATATCCGTCACATACTTCACAGCAATAAAAGGCACGTTCTTGGCACGGCAAACAAAGGCTTGCGCAAAAGCTTCCATATCAACCACATCGCCTTTCACATCCGAAAGTTCCGTCAGAAAAGTATCACCTGTATTACAAATGCCTTCTCCTGCCCAATGCATACAGTATCCCTTCTCTGCCAGCAAAGTAGAAGAATCAATCTCATATTCCAAGCCCATATCGGCTAACTTCTGCATATCACGGTCTATAAAATGACGGCACACCAGAATATCTCCTACCTGGCAATCAATGCTTCCTGCCGTACCTACGTTGATCACCAAGTCCGGCTTGGCCTGATTGAGCACTTCAGAAACATAATAAGCTGACTTCACTTTGCCTACTCCTGTACGAATATAGCCGATGTGAACTTCTTCCTCTCCTATCAATCCGGGAAACTTTAACTCCGTAAACTCGCCCTGTACGGCGTAAGTAACTAAAATTTTCATACTGCATCTTTTTATTTTGAGCGAGTAAATGTACAACTTTTTTTTAGAAACTAAAATCCATCCACTTGCGACTTAATCTTTTCGATCTGTCTGATCAAGCAATCCATCTTCCGCCTATTCTTTTTAATCATTACAGGACGCAAAACAAACCAATTAAGGGCAATCCATAAAAACAAAACAGAATACGCTATCAGTCTGAACGTAAAAGAGATGAATTAAGAGTATATTCATACATATAAAGAAAGATACCGGAGGATAGCAAAATGAAATATAAACTCATTACCTTAGTCTGCATGAAAGTTTCTTTCCCTTTCAGCATAAGCAAATTATTCAGATAATCGATATTCGACTGTTTCTCGTCCAATGACCTATACAAAGAAGTTATCTTCCGATTGACCACCACCACAATACACATCGGCAAGATTCCCACAATGATTCCAATCTTAGTACTCAAGAATTGCGGTTTGAAATAGATCCAGATAAATATCATAAAAAGGATAGTCAACACTAAGATAACATCAAGAAATATCCCCTTTTTAAGACCGCTCTTTCTGAAACGGCTGATCTTATTCAATATTTCAGATTGATCGGCAGCCGGAACAGCCTGCCTGTTCCACAATTCTTTTATATCAATATTGCTCTCCATATTCTTTGAATTTTCTTGTTAACTGGGCTTTTATACGATGAATTCTTACACGGACATTACTCTCCGACAATCCAATGATTTGCGCTATATCCGCTTGCCTGACATCTTCCAGTTCCAGCGAAATGATAATGCGGTCTATCTCCGAAAGTTCTGCAATAAACTTGTATAGTAACTGAATCTGCGGCTCAATATCCGTCTTTTCATCTTCAGATAAATCGGCAGGAAACTGCGTAGATAAGATTTGCTTCTTCCGTTCCAGCTGACGCAGACAGTTATTGGTTGCAATACGAAATATCCAAGTATCAATATTGGCTTCATTCCTGAAGGTGGGCAGATATTGCCAGACTTTAATAAAAGTTTCCTGAGCCATGTCCTGAGCTAAGCTGTAGTCATTTACATACCCCATGCATAAGCGGAATATTTTATTCCAGTACCTCCCTATATATATCTTCAAATTCCACTTAACGCTCTTTTATAAATTCACAAATTTGATGAATGAACCATTCCCTATCATCAAACATCACAAAATGCAAGCCTTTATCTGCATATCTGATTTGTGCTACTGACAAATTCTTATATTGATTCTTAATGACCGTATCTATATGTTTGAAATAAGGCTCCAAAAAGTACGAGAGAAGGAACAACTATATTCTTTATACATTCCCTTAAATCTGTATTCGAGAAATCACAGAATAGTTTAGCATACGTCTTTCTGTCAGATGCCAATCCCCAGTTTACTATTTCGGCAAATCTCAATGAATCAGTGGTAAGCGTTGCCGCACTCATTCTTTGCATTTGCACAAATTGCTCCTCATCCATAGCTGTAATCCTGTCAATCAGATCAGTGCAGTCATTATCAGGAGCAGATTTAAAATCAGGAACTGTCAAAGCCATCAGACAAGGCAAGGCATCTACAATCACAATCTTTCCTGTAAGCTCCGGGAATTCAGCCGCAATTGCAAGTGTCAAACCACCTCCCATACTATGCCCCATAAGAATAGGTTTCTCTATCCGCTCCTCTTTGATAAACTTTGCAATCTGCATTTTCCATCTTTCGAATGATGGACACTCTTCAGGTGCAACGCCCGAGAAGCCCGCCATCGTCAGCACATAGCAGGTATAGCTGTCTTTCAGTACGCTGACTGTTTCTGCCCAGACATCACCCGAGCATGCAAAACCGGGTATAAATATAACCGCTTGTTTTCCTGTTCCCGATTTTACTACCGAAAAAGGATAATCCTGTGCAAAAATCAAAAGAGAAGTTCCCAATAACATCAGGGTCAAAAGTAATCTTTTCATCGCCATATATTCTAAAGTTTTTCCTTTAGATACGGGCCACTCCGGAATGTTACAAGAAAAGAGAATAGTATCGGAAAACTTCAATCTGATTTCTGTCTATTCTATAAGTTTTCCGGATATATCATTTGTTTAGCCATCCAGAAATTAGTAAGAGAAAGCCAGCTACTCTGATCACAAAGTCTGCTTTCATTATTTTATAATATACGTTTTCAGTGCCTCCACATATTCCTCAAAGGCGTCCACCCCCTGCGGCGTAATCTTGCAGAGAGTACAAGACATTTTTCCTTTGAACGTCTTTGTCACCTCCACATAGCCTGCTTTATTGAGCTTGTCAATCTGCACGCTGAGGTTACCGGCCGTTGCCCCTGTTTGTTGGCGGATAAAGACAAAGTCTGCCTCTTCAACGCCAATAAGCAACGACATCACCGCTAAACGCAGCTCAGAGTGGAGCAAAGGGTTCAGTTCTTTAAACATATCATTCGTTTTTCTTTCGTTTACTACTCAACAATGCAAATAGGGATATACCCAACAGGGGCAGATGATACAGTCCCAGATAAAATCCGGTATCAGTGGCAAAATTGCCCATATTGTAACATCCTATAATAACCCCTACCATTGCCGTCACCCGCAACACAACCCTGCTTACACTCCGCTTACTCAATATCAGCAAAGTAAGAAAGACAGGCGTCATCGAGCAGAAGCCCAGCACAGCGCCGCTATCCAGCAGATAGTGCAACCGGAAGTCGGGCAAAGCCGTACGTAAATCCATCGGCCACCACAGGCAGAATAGAGCAACAGGAATTGTCCAACCCGTTTTCCAGGTAATATTATCAAAAGAGAATACGGTATTACCCTTCCACGCAGACCAAAACCAGATAAATGCCACAAATCCCATCATCACCACATTCACCGTCACCATGCTGAAACCGTACTGTTCCGTCACAGCCATATTTTGTATCACGGCATACAGCAGATAGAAACACCCTGCAATCGCCATAAAACATCTGCTGAACTTACCTCTACAGACAATAACAGCCACCAGAGCCAATATCATTACTATCTGAAAATAAACAGCATAAGCGTACATATCCATAATAAGGGCATGCCCCAGTGTATAAAATATCAAATCTCCCGCAGCCTCAAACTTAAAGCCTTTCGTCGCCATCGGCATCAAAAGGAACTGCAAAAGTACAAGTAACAAAAAAGAACTTCCAAGAGGTCAGGAAATTCTCGAAACGACTTTTTGTCATATACCGCCTCCTTTCTTCGCTTTATAGTTCAGAAAATGTCCCGGGATAACCATCATAAAAATAAAAGCCAATGCAAAAAGCAATATCTGGTCGAATCCGTGTATAAAGAGGCAACCTAATGACGACAGAGCTCCCAAAGTTCCTCCTATAGTCACTACCTTCATGTTTACAATAAGACCGGTCAACGCCGTACCCATTCCCATTATCAGCAGTATGATGAACAAGACAGGCAAACTCCAGTAGAAGATAGCGACCCAGGTTATCAGAAAACCACCCAGCCCAAATACGGTCCAGACATACCCTAATATCCGGTCGATATAGGTTCGTGCCATCTTCTGCTTCTTCCGGTTTATCCACAAGGTGGCAGGAAAAGAAATCGCGGGCAACAGGAACCACATCCATTGCCAGTTGTAATTACCGGTTTCTTTCAGGAGAAACCAAATCACCAGAGATATCACCGTACACAAATATCCCCATATCAGAAAAGGCATTCCGGCGTTCTCAGCCATCTTGTACTTTGCGTTCTGTATCATGTGAGTGATGAGTTCCAAACTCTCTTTCTCAGTCATATTTTTTATTATCCATTACCAACTATTTTATTTATCCGAAATCATACATACAAACGAACATTCATTCCTTATCTTACATTAAATAATAAAACAGGAAGAACAGCAGAAACAATAAACACAGGGTTAATATCAGCAACAGCCTTGTCGTCACAGCATATTGTCTGGTAAGCAACTTTTTCTTTAATAAAAGTACCTCGCCGAATGTCAATACAGCCAACCAGGCATAACCATAAAAAAAAGTCGTGATATGCCAAACATCCTTCGACCCCATGTATACTGCAAAAAACAGGTAATCAAAAATCAACGATATCCCAACGGCAAGCGATGCCACCACAAGGGCTTTTTTCATCAGATTCCCTGTTCTATTTTCAGAAGCCAGACATATATAAATACCTGCCGCCCAGAAAAAGAGGATTCACCGTAAGCATCCACAGTATTCCCAACTGCGGATTATGTCTCCAAGGAACCCATAATACGACATTGGAAAGCCAATACATGCACATTATCATCAGTATCGTAACCGTCCACCATAATTGGCTCTTTTGTTTATCTAATCTTGCAACATCCATCATTTCATGTCTACTTTAGAAATTAATAATCTGTGAGATCGAGCACCTTCACCAGCAAGAAAGCCAGCAACACCATGTTTCCAATAAGAAGACAGCCTAGAAGTGAGTTCATAGTATTTCCTCCAGTTAGTTATTTGAAACATAGTTTTCTTTCCTTGCTGCATAATTCAGCATGTGTCCGGGAATAATCATTGCAAAGACAGCAGCCACAGCGAAACAAAGTAAAGAAACATAGGTAGGAGCATCTTCTCCCATTGCTACAAACACCATATACAAGCCTATCGCCAACCCGATTGACGAGAAAAGATAAAAAGCCTTGTAGCGAACAATAACACCTGTAATAATACTCCCCAACGACATAATCAATGTTCCTAACGGCAGGATAAATTCAAACTGTTTCATACAGGTAGCTCCTATTGCCACAGCCATACAAAGTCCACCCAGTATACGCCATATTTCAGTCAGCACCTTATCCGAATAGGCTTTAGCCCGTTTCTGTGATTTATGTTCTAAATATATTCCCAAAGGGATTCCAATAACAGGTATTCCCCAAAAGCCCCCACATCCAATGAGGGTCTTTCGTAAAACATAAGCCTCCGTACACAACTAAAGTCGCTATGGTTCCAATATATCCCCACAACAGAAATATATTTCCGCTCCCCGCATCTAGATTACGACGTGTATTCTGTATCATTTGAGAGATGAGTTCAAAACTCTCTTGCTCGGTTATTTTTCTATCTTCCATAATTTATTGATTTAATGCAATTACTCTTTTTGTATGTCTTCTGTTCAATCGATGTCCGGGAATAATCAACATAATAACAAAACAAACAGCAAAGGCAGGATACATAAAGTTGAATTCAGGCGGATTAAACAGAATATGCGATATCATAACCACGGATATTGCCAATGCACAACCAGCAGCATTTCTCATCCATGAATCATTTATAATGCTCCCCGTAATATTAACTCCCAATGAGCACAGCAGCAGAATAATCGGCATCAATAATAACATGGAGTCAAAATAGAGAGCGGCTATTATAGAAATACCAATTCCATATTGCCCGATATTACTCCAGATAGCAAGTAAAACCTTATCCGTGTAAGTCAAAACCGGCTTATCTTCCTTTTTCTTCAACCAGTGCATCACCGGAAAACCAATAACCGGTATAGCCAGCCATAACCAATTCCAAAGCGGATTACCAGTTATCAGAATCAGAACATAAACCACAAGTGCAGTTATCGTACAAAAGATACCCCCATAGCAAAAGGATATTCACATTCCCCAACCGAAGGTTTTTCTTACTATTCTGTATCATCTGTGTGATAAGTTCCAAACTCTCCTTTTCAGTCATTTTTCTTGTCTTCCATAACAGTGTTTCTCTTTATATATAAAATTATTTTTTTTTGCTTTGTCCTGTAAGGCCTTTACATCTTTCAACTCTACATCAATCGTTTTTGCTTCAGCCGTCATGTCCAAATCTACAATCGCGCAATTCTCTGCTGGTATCCCGTCTTCCCGGTCCAGTTGATAATTACCGTTTTCATCGTGATAGACATACAATTTACATTTTCCTTCGGGCACTTCTTTTTAATACAAGTGTTACCGTATCACCCGTAGCATCCACCATTGCATATTGCCCTTTATCGGCAGCAATCATCACCTTTCCTTTTGCAGAACGAATGTTCTTCACTTTCACTGTCAAGTCACTCTGTGCTGATACCGAGACAGCACATACGCTTACAACAAACAATGCAACCCACTTAAAACCAATCGTTTTCATAACTGTACATCAATTAAAATTCTACAATAATCATACATTTCGGGTTCGAACTCCGATGCAAAGATAGATGGTTTATTTTATAAACCAAATTATTTTATAAATTAATTTATAAAAAATAAAAAGAAAGTTTTCGAGAAGGTACGAATACTCCGGAATTAATTCACAAGTGCACAGGAATGAAGCTCAGGATGACAGATACTCAGTAAACCATCACCTAATAGAGACGAATAATTCCACCATTGTAAAAAGCTACCCCCTACGCTGCAAGAAACTAATACCTACCTTACAAGAAACTAATCCCGGCATTGCGATGAACTAATATTTTCTTGCATTTTATTATTCATACAATATATATTATAGTTTCTTACAACAAATGTTGTAAGAAAGAAATATAACTATTGTATGAAATTTTTATAGCTGTTGTATAAATAATAAAATGCAAGAAAATATTAGTTCATCGCAATGCCGGGATTAGTTTCTTGTAAAAATAGGAATAGTTTTAGGCATCCGCCAAACAAACCCTTTTCAGTCCGCATAAGTGCCGTTTTCATGTTATTTCGATGCTCAGGCAACATTTTTCCCTGAAAAGTTTTTGTAATCTCCAAGTTAATTGTATTTTTGTGTACAATTTTGGTATAGTAATGACTGACGAAGAAAAGAAGCGATTAAGTACCTTTGAAGCGAGACTGCGTCATTTAGTCTTTTTACATGACGAATTGAGACGCGAAAATGCTGAACTAAAGCAACTTCTAAAAACTAAACAAGAAGAATGCGAGCAGGTACATGCTGAATATGAAGCTTTGGAAGGCGACTATACGAACCTAAAAACAGCAATGACAATCAGCCTTAACGGCAGCGACGTAAAAGAGACGAAACTGCGATTGTCCAAATTAGTGCGTGAAGTCGATAAATGCATCGCTTTGTTGAATGAATAACAAGATGTATGAACGATAAGATAAAGATAAACCTACAGATGGCAGGCTCCACCTATCCCCTCACCATATTGCGTGAAGAGGAAGAAATGGTGAGAGAAGCAGCCAAACAGGTGGATATACGGCTCAATGCGCGTATCGAGAACATTACCAGAATGTGACTCCTGAGAAGATTATAGCCATGGTGGCCTATCAATTTGCCTTGGAGAACCTGAAAATGAAAAACCGAAACGACACTCGTCCGTATGCCGACAAGATAGAAGAACTGACAGAGGTGTTGGAAACATACTTCAAAGGACTGTAAACGTCCGGAAGCTTTTCCTCAAAATACCAAAGCCAGCAAAAGAATTAGAAAATCCACGCACTGTGTGAAAGTGTCCCTTCTGAAAACAAGGGTGGCTTTCTTGCAGTGCGTTTTTTATTTATATACTTAAAACAAATTGAAATGACAGTAACAATACTAGTATCCATTGCCTGTTTCATTATCGGTGGATTTCTGTCGTACATGTTCTTCAAGCATGGTTTGAAGTCCAAATATGATAATATTGACAAAAGCCGAGGCTGAAGCACT